>OBDG01000051.1_pt1 | contig 51270 bp, 62 predicted proteins | sample 1481331 | NCBI WGS metagenome assembly OBDG01 (sample SAMN00990124, study PRJEB22392) | human gut metagenome
ACCAAAAGTATGGGTGCTATTCCTTATATAAGGAATAGCACCCATACTTTTGGTATGATTTTTGTACCGAATCGATTTATTTGACGTTTGGTATATTTTTTGTACCGTTATTTAATTTACCAATTTTTTCGTTTTTATTTTTTCTTAAATTTCTGATTTTGTATCACGTTTTAAAAAAACTTAAAAACTTATACAATTTTGATATTATTTGGATTTTCAATTAATAAAAAAAAGCAGTATACGATATATTTTACATTCACCTAATAACGTACAAAAAAGCGTGTATTAGGTGAATATAACCTAATACACGCTTTTAAATTTAAAAATAGATACTACCAGACTTCTACAATAACACTGAAGATATTTTTTAAATAAACATTCCGATTACTTCTACTACATCAATCCACGTCAACATATCACATTGTTCAATTTTTTCGATATTTCTTGTGGTGTAATCAACCGCTCGTAATTGATGGGTAACTACGTCCCCTTCTACTTTCTGTGGGTCTGTTATTTCAATATACGTTGCAAAATTCCTTTTAGTAGATGTGATGGGGCAAACTAAACAGAAACCTGTACGTTCATTAAATTCATCTTTACTAACTACTAACGCAGGTCTCCGCTTTCTTATCTCTTTGCCTTTAGAAGGGTCAAAATCAATCCAGACAATATCCTTTTGTTTTGGATAATCCATCTAGCGTTCCTCTCCCTCAAGTTTCATCTCGTCCCATTCTTTATCTTCATTAGTCAAAGCTTTTCTAAACCCTACCCAATCTTCAGCATTTTTAAAAATATCTTCTCTCTTAGGTTTCAATATATACGCTTCCCCAACTTTAAGAATAGTGAACTTTTCTCCAACTTGTGGTGAAATACTTTTCGGAAAAATAGTTCCTACTGAATTCCCTATCTTTCTAACTACCGTTTCCATTATTGTCATCTCCTATCTTCAAGTTAAATTTAGTTTAACTTAATTTAACTTGAAGGTCAATTATTTCGGTAAAAAGCGTGTAATGAAATATATATTCATTACACGCTATATAGTCTCTATTTTAGGATGTGTTGCATTCACTGTCTTATATCCCCATTCGTTGCGTCCAACACGTTCCCAGCGTTGACCTGTAATTTGCCAATATTTGCTATTGAATATATCTATCGCTTCATTAACACCCTCTATAATCTCATTAGAGCGATTTTGAAAGGCTCTCCTTCCTCTATCATTACCAACATCATGAATGACTGTACGTACTGTTTTAAGGGGCTTCGTAAACAATTTCATTGTATATCTACTATCAATCGATTTAACAACCGTTCTTATTTCTTCATGTAGAGATTCTATTACTTGCCTATCATATGTTTCAGGTAATTCCTTCAGCGCTGGAACTTGAATATCTAAACGGTCTATTTGCTGATTAATACTCTGTATAGCTTTACTAAATGTTAAAATATCAATTTCTTTCGTCGTTCTCGTACTACTAAATAATTCTTTTACGTTATCGACGTTTTTAATCACTACGGCATAGTAATCTATCTCTGCTGTTGCTTTATCTCTTTCATTTTTTAAACTTCTTTCAATTTTGTTTACTTCTTCCTTAGCTGAATCTACATTTTTTGACAGGTAAATCGTTTCATCTAACAATTCTTCACTTACTTCGTTAATTAATTTTTCTGCTTTTTCAAATTGTTCTGCTTCAATAAAGTTAAAAGCTTTTTTAAGTTGAAAAAAGCTTTTACTAATTGCTGCTACTCTTCTTTTTTCGTACTTTGATTTACTTTCTACTTCTTCTTTCATTGGGTCTAGTACTTGTGCAATCCTACGATTCCGCAACCGAAACCACGTTACTAATGGCTCTCCTTTTGCTTTTTCTTCAGCTACACGTAATACTAGTTTATTCAACTCATTAAAATCATTTTTATAACCTTCTGCATTGCTATGAATTTCTCCAAACGTTGTCATTCTATGTCCTCCTTCCCAACATTTCTTATCATAATTGTAAAACCTTCGTCTTCAGCGCTATCTACTCGTAATTTAAGGATTTCAGTGTGAATCACTCGGCTATCATCTATTTTCTGTCTGTATTTGATTTTTTGGTTTCCTTTTCTATCAAAAACAGCATTCCCTTCTTTATCTGTTAACAATCCATCTTCTACTTGATTCACATCACTTAAAAACAACGCATCGACAACAGCTTTATACAAATTATCAATGTCTGGTCTTTTACCATAAAAAAGATTTTTCCCACTTGATTTCAAACGAAAAATCAATTTAATTGATAAACCGTAAACTAGATTTTTCTTATCAAACATTTCTATCATTTCAGGTTCTTCTTTAAAACTCGAAAAAAATCGAATCAATTCCTGCTGATATAAATAATAAGAAGGCGGATTATAAACATAAAAACTTTTTTTGTCTTTGCTAAAACGTGTCCGTGGACGTTCTGCTGGTTTTGGTCTACCCTTCCAAGAAACTTTAAACATGGTTATTCACCCACCTTTTTAATTAGCTCCTCTGCTCGTTTCACACTTGATTTTGTTTCTTTAACCTTTGTATTCTTTTTTTCTAATTCTTTCGCACGTTCTATGTCTGTGTTATATAGCTGAATCAAATTATTTACAGTAACTAACTTCATCTCATCAAACGGACGGTCAGGGTTATTTAAGAATGAATTGTGTAGTTTTGCTCTTGATACACCAACTTGCTTGGCAATCTCTCTTGTGCTTACTACTCGTTTTTCTCCATTCCACCAAGCCTTTAATTGTTCTGTTTGAGTGTCCGACAATAATCCCTTTGGTGCAAAGGGTCTTAGTATCACTTTCTTTTTCATATTTATTCCTCCATTCGCTTTCTTTTATGGTATTTATTTTATACCATAATATATATTAAATCAAGCACCTTTTCTTATATGAATTAAAAAATAGTAAAAAGAAAGGAAGTAAATGTATCAATACGTCCTTTCTTTTTTATGTTATTTCATAAATATCTAATTTATTTTATTCTTTGATATTGTTTACATTATTCACCCTTCACTCTTTTTCTAACTTTGCCATTTGACTTATATCAAAACATTCGTGACTCCCAAATATTCTACTAGGTTCAAAAGTTATTGGGTATGTTTCGCTCACTTTACGTTTCGCTTTTTTTATACCATTTTCCTGTGCCCTTTTTTTCTTCCCTTTACTCAAAACAGAAGGTTCCGGTGAAGAGGTTAACAACAAAGTGTTGCCTTCTTTCAACTCCTTTTTTGCCAAACAATTAAATTGTTTAATATATTTTTTCATATACCTGTTTTCGATGTATCTATAATATAAATTAAATTCTGTATTTACGGTGTCTTTTCCTTGTACTTTAACCACGATATATCACGCCCTCTTTATTCACAATTTCCTGTTTTTGTCTAATTCAATTAATCTATTTCAAGGTTTGCTTTCTCAGTTTTAATTATCTTTAGTTCTATCTGCTTAATAGCATCTTTATATCTAAAATTATTTAACCAAAATGGTTTAAACACTACTTCTTTATCCTCTTCGTCGTACAAAACTAGTTGATTATAGCGACTAACTAAATCCTCTATCTCACTAATAATATATTGAGAATTTTTCCTTTCAAGTAACCTAGAACGAATATATGCTTCAAATATATCTTTTTTCACTGCCCCCCACCCCCACATATCTATTAATTTTTTATAGTAATATTCTTGGTTTATTTTCTATTCGTACTCTACTTCAATATCGTAAATGTCACAAACAATTTCTAAATGTCCGTTCACTTACTCCCCTTCTAAAAATCTCTTAAACATTTCAGGGAGCATTGATTCGTTGCTGATTTTTTTCATGTCAGTTGCATTTGTCAACGCAGTAGTATCGCCTGAATGATAATAGACCCGATAACTTTCTATTTCTTCGTAATTATCATGCCTTTCTTTAACAATCCCAACTTCATACCGTTCTCCATTTTGATATAAAATAATTTCACCGTTTTCAAACATAAGTACCTACTCCAATCTATTGATTTTAAATATACCTTTTATTTATGATTCACGTTCATTTCTAAATTAACAAAATATTTATTATGTTGTACTGTCACATATATTAAATACGTTATTACTTCTTTTTATTATTAACTTTAACTATCTCTTCTAGCGTTTCAGCTCTTTTCACACTAATGTTTTTTAGGGGGGGAGAAATCTCCCCCCCCCTACACATTTATCTAACTCATTTCTATTTTTCAAGATTGAGATAGCTCTCAATTGCCTTTTTAAGATACTCCACTATATTCACACTAGAATACTCTTGATGACTTGCAACATATGATATGTGTGCTTTTACACTTTCAAATCCTTTTAATTTTTTTAGTTCGTCATAAAACGGATAAACGTTTTCCTGTAAGTCCGTCTTTATTTCTTTATTTTGCATATCTTTATAGTCAATCAACATGTTTTCCATAAGCAGCGTTGTATACTTGCTTTTCATATTATCTTCTTTAATTATTTTTTTCATGTTAATAGTATCTCCTCTTTCAAACCCTAATTCATCTAGTAAGGCTGTAATATTGGTATTAGAACTAGAATCAGCAAAATATATATATTTGGTTAGGCTAATATAAACACTTATGTGGTTAGCCCTTAGTGTCCTTACTAATTTTTCTAAATCAACATTATTTTTTTTCAATTGTTCTTGCAACTCTATATTTATTTCACTCATTTATAAACTCCTCTCTTACACTAATAATTCTTTCAATTTTTCTTTCAACTCTATTTCTTCTTCAGAATCAGCAAATTCTAATTTTTCAACTTGTTTAATGATTTGTTTCAACTTACGAATTGTCGAAACACCCGATTTTTCTTGGGGGGGGAGATTTCTCCCCCTTCATTTATTCGTCCTCCACTTTCTTTTTAAACTGCCAATATCCTTGACCAATATCTTTGATTTCTTGTTCTGTGAATTGTACTTGCTCATAGTTGCTTATAACATTTTCGTTGTTGGATAAATAGAACTGGTTTGTTTTAACGTTTTTCACTAAATACTTCTGTAAATGTAAAATATCAAATACTACATAATAAAGTTGCTCTTTCTTGACTTCGTAGCCGTTATTGATAGCATTCATCATTTTTACCTTGTTTTCTGCGCTAACTAGCCAAGCCTCAACTTCATAAGTTATTAACGAGTAGTCTTCATCATAGTACCGCTCTAACTGTCTGCCAATAAACGTCATGAAAAGAGCACCAGAATTTAATTTAACATCACTGATTTGACCTCTTAAATCATCAAGCCAATCAGCCACAAATTTCTCTTCATACGAAAATATGACTTTTTTCGGTTCGTCTAGTTGTTTTGCTAAATCAATTGAAATGTTGAAAGCTGTTTCTTTACCATTAGAAAATGCATTATAGTTATCATCACGCTCATCCCATTTAATATTTTTCAGTTCCTCTTCTAACTCTTCAATAAATTTTTGTTTATTCATCTCTAAACAACTCCCTTACATTAATAATTCTTTTAATTTCCCCTTCAACTCTATTTCTTCTTCAGAATCAGTAAATTCCAATTTTTCAACTTGTTTAATGATTTGTTTCAACTTACGAATTGTCGAAACACCCGATTTTTCTTGGGGGGAGATTTCTCCCCCCTCGTCCTCAGTTGGAACTTCCTTTTCTTTTTCATCTTTCCCTTTTACTTTATTAATTAACTTTTGAGCTGAAAAATCACTAATGTTGAATCTTTCTGCTATTAAATCACGTGTTTTACCTTTAATTTCTTTACCATTTAATTTAATTCCTTGTTCTCTAGCTTGCTTTAGTATATCCATGTAATCTTCGATAATAGCCAATTTTTCTTCTTCTGGAAGTTTTAAAAGCGACCTTGTTTGTAAGTTTGTTTCATGCAATTTCAAACGAGTAATTAATTCGTCCTCATCATCTTCGATTGCCTTACACAATATTTCATAGTCTTTATTGATTCTTCCTTCAGCTACTAATTTTTTAATCGCATTATATCTTCTGTGTCCTGCAACAATCTCGTACATATCATTCGGTAATTTCTTAACCAATAAAGGCTGTAACAGGCCTAGTTGTTCTATGCTATCTGACAGCTGTTCTATGTCATTTAATTCATAGTTATTATTTTCGTTTTCTATAATTTTATCCATTCTAAGTTTATACATATTTATTCTGATATTTTTATCATCTTCAATGTTTACTAAATCCGTAAATGAAAATTCTTTTTTTGCCAATTTTATTTACCTCCCTCAAACTCTTCCAAAAACAAAATATAATCGTCCTTAACACCACTATCGCCACTATCAATTAAAGCACTACTATTAAAACTCGATTCTGTTATAGGTTTTGCCTGAAATCGAATAGTAGATTCATAGTGTGCCATCGGAATTGATTCAATAATCCCCTTATCAATATTGTTTCTATTTACCATCGTAAACAATACTTTTATTTTAGTATCCAAACCATACGAACTAATCACTTTTGATATATTTTTATAAGTTGTCTCGTATCCTTTTAAAGCGAATTTGTCTATCTTTATAGGAATTATGACTTCGTCACTTGAAATGATTGTGTTCATTGTGATTAGATTGATAGTCGGCGCACAGTCTATTATGCAATAATCAAACTCCGCTTCAATATTCTTTAAATTATTTTTTAAAATATTGGCGGTGTCTCTACCAAAGCTATTTCTTAAATTCAGTTCGGTATCTGCAATGCTTAAATCTGCTCCAATCATTTTTAAGTTATTGTTTATTGAATAAATGTACTTCTCTATTTTATTTTCTTCATCACTTAATAAATCAGAAAAACTACGGTAACTATCTTGTTGCATTTCCTCTTCTAAAAAAATACTTGTTGCATTTGCCTGCATATCAGTATCAATTAACAATACTTTTTTTCCGTTATTTGAAAGACCTTTTGCTAGATTAATTGCTGTTGTCGTTTTCCCTACTCCGCCTTTTAAGTTTAATAAACTAATTGTTTTCATTTCCTGCACCCCTCTATCGTTTATTTAACTCATCCTCATGAGTTCTAGCAAAATGATATAGCCTTGAAACAGTTTCAAAAGATGCTTTTTCCAAACTTCTCTTCTTTGTTCTTAAATCACTGATTGTAGTTCTAGTTACTCTCATTCCCATTTTATCTAATTCTTTCTCAATAAAATATCCTGTAAATATCTGTTCATTATCTAATAGATTTTGAACAGTATCTTTAATCTCTCTTGTTTCTTTTTCCAAGATACGCATTCCCTTCTTTAACAAATTTATTTCTTAACACAACTTTTCCCGCTAAAAATCTATAATAATTATTTTTAGCTTTTTTTAGGTGGGGGGAGATTTCTCCCCCTCCATTCAACAGATTAAGAAATTAAATGTTTTATGACTCCAATTTACTTTGTGTTCTAACGTGTTCTTCTAAGGCACTTCTACGTAGCACTCTCAGTTTCTCTTCAGATAGAAAGTATAATCTCCAACTTTGGATAGGGTATAATAAATAAAATTCTTCTTTTGGGATGTTTGTTGCAAAATCGTTAGCTTCAGTCTCTGTGACTTTGAATAAAAATAAGTTATTGATTCGCAAAAACCATGCTCGATAAATATTTTTCTTAATAAACATTTGTATTATCTCCTTGAGCTTTGAGTTATTTTTGAAAAAGGTTGAAATCATCTTTGTGTAAGTAAATTGTGTAGGATTTTTCTTCAAGTCCAGCAGAACGACGTTCATTCTCTACATCCCCTTTAGAAAATTCTTTTGTTTTTACTTCAATTTTTGGTTGTTCACTATCTGAAATTTCTTTAAAGAATACGTTTTTACTAGTCAGCTCTTCGCCCGTTTCTTCTTTGAAAATTTTCTTCTGAATACCGTTTTTAGTTTCGGCAAAATAATAAAATTCTTCTTTCGTCTTTGATTCACTTGTTTCTTCTTCTATGTTTTGTACAAAAAACTTGCCAATTTTAGAATTTCCTGTTTTTTTATTATGTGTCGTATTGACTATATCCATATTAATAGACTTCAAGTAGATTGTTTTATCCAATACATAATCTGTACCTTCATTGTTTTCGTATGCCGAACGAAGAATTCCAGTTTGTTTGGTATTCTCTAAAGAAGTTTCTAAACCTTTGAAAAGTCCAAGAAACACATAACCAAATATAAAAATAAAAAGCAAAGCTATAAAACCATTAAAAATTACTTCTTCCCAGCTGTTATCTAATTCTTCTTTTTTCATCCAATCTCCCCCTTTACTATATTTTTAGTAATAGCATTGTTCCTTATTTAAAAATCTAAATTATATTACCGACCACCCTAATTCGTTTAACCTATGTTGATTCATTAATTTTTGATTTTCTTTAAGCGGAAGCTCAGTCACACTAATACCTTTTAACTTAATTACTACATCAACAAAACTATATTTTATTTCTAAAACTTCTGTGGCTAAATAAATTGCATTATCTCCCAAATCACAAACATCACCTACTTTTATAATTCGACAGTTCTCATGAGATGAAAGATTGTTTACATTGGCAGTTTTATAGGTACTTGTAATCTCCGTTTCTTTAGAAACTCTATTACTCTCATCGAATGTTCCTAGTTCTTGAGCAACTACTGTTGCTTCAATCACATCATGTTGCCACCCGGTTTTACCGCCTAAATTGATATATCTTGCTTTAATTCTATTTTGTGGTATAGCTCGAACAAGCCACGAATGACCGTCATAATCGAACATATCATTTAGTTTTAGAGAATTATTAAATCCAATTTTTTCTAACTTCAGTACTTTTAGCATTACTTCATCCTTTCCAATATTTCCATCATCAACTCAATTAATAAGGCTCTTAAGCTAAACCTTGAAACGCTAATATTTATTTTTAGTTTTAGTTTTTTTAGTTGGGGGGAGATTTCTCCCCCCAATCTTTTTTATTTACAGCGTACGATAGGTATGCTTTTACACCTTCTATCCTCCTTAGGCTTTTTTTCTCGTCATAAATCGGATAAGCATTTTTCTGTATGCTTACAAATATTTTAAATATTACTACTTGCAAACCTTGGTAAAAATAATTCTGTGAATTGCTTTGTTTCTCGGTCGATGTAATTTTGTATTCCTACAATATCATGGCTAAAATTAAAATCATCTGCATCTAATAAATCCTTAAGTCGTAAGTCAAATTGTTTATTCGCAATCTCTAAATCCATTTTTAAAGAAATACGGTCAAATATCATAATTCCTAACTCTTCTGCTCTTTCAGTAATTTTGAACATATAGCTTAATTCTTCTCTTGTCATAATTAATTCTTCCTCAAGTCCATCTGAATATCTTACAGAAATAATCATACCGTAATTCAAGTTTTACGTCAATACTTTTTTACGTAAAATAATATTGACGTAAAATGAATATGCAGATTCCTTTATACAAAAGGTTTTTTAAACTTTTGAAACTTTTTTTGGGAAAACATACGCCGTCATATCGCATATTGTTATTTCCTTGCAAATAAAACTGGTTTGTATTACAATAATTATGCAAGGTAAAAACCTAACATATCTTAAGGAGGAATTTTTATGAATCGTTTAGAACAAGCAAAAGGAAAATTGCAACGATTAAAAAGAGAAGGCGAAGAAACACACCGCTTAATTAGAGCAGAACATGACCGCATCCCTTTCGGACAGCCTAATATTATCGGACGTGGGGACATTTATAAGAAGGTAAATGGTTATCACGACCGTGCAATTAAATTACTGAAAGAACAAGAAAAACAAGAAAAAAGAGTGGAAATGCTAGAAAAGGTAGAAGAATTTAAGGAGAAAAACGAGCTAATAAAAGACGTTCATGTCGTTGGAAAATCGAGTTATGCGACTGTCGGGGCAAAAACAAGCGTTAATAACATTGACTACTTTAAAAACGAACTAAAAGAGCTTGAAAAGGCTAACGAAAAAGCAAAAGCCTATAACAAGACAAAACCAACAATCAAAGCTAGAACATTCGGTGCAGCAATCACGAAATTAAAAAATAAAATTGCGACCCTAGAGCAAATGAAAGAAGCTGACGAAAACAAGGTAATGAGTGAGAAAACAAAAGAGCTGATAGAAAGTGGTGCAGTGACACAGTGGAAGAAAAAACCAATATTCTATTTCGTTAAAGGTTTAAGAAAAGTAGCACTAGAAATTGACGGAAATGGCGAATTTTTCATATCTAACTATTACCCAGCTTGTACAGATTTAGATAAGGAATTTATCAAGAAATTATTAGAACCTGTAACTGAAAACAAAAAAAAAGAAACCTTTTGCTAACGACAAAAGATTTCTAAGCGTTGTACTTATACAACTGTGTGTGAAATAAGTATAACGTGCCTCAATTACTTTGACAACTAAAAAATAAAAGGGGCGATTTTGCTCCTTGAATTTTAGTTGAGCATTCTAAGAAAGGGAGACATGTACAATGAAAGTCAGAAAATACAAAAAATCAAACTATACAGCAGTTTATCTTGAAGAAATATCCATTCAAGCATTTAAAACTAGTTTTGAGAAATATAAGGAAATTAAATCAAATGAACAACACGTTGTTATACGACCGACCAAAAAAGCAGCAGAGAATTTTTCAAAATTACATTCAAAACCATTAAATGAATTTAAAAAAGGAGAGAGTTTTAGGATTTTGGGCGTATTATTTAAGGTTGCTTACTTTGAACAAGGTTTCATTTATTTTTCTTATTACAACAGAGAAGGAAAAAAAGAGGTTTTTGCCCCATTTGTAACACAATCTACTCCGATTGGGGATGTATTAATAGAAACGCTCTTTAACTACACAACAGGAAAATTGCTCTATTTTTAAATTAAGTAAGCGTACCATCGAAAGGAGAAAAAACTATGGCTGTTCTTACAAGTATTGAATTTCATAAAAAATCAGAAATGCTAGTAGCAAAAAAACAATTGAAAAAAGAGATTCTTAGCTTTTTTGGGTTAGAAAGACAAAAAGTTAGAATCCCCCATGATTTAATTATTTTGCAGAGAAAGACTTCTTCCAATCAATGGATAAGCATAACAAGTCGTATCACTGATTTTTCTGATTATATGACTGATAATACGGCTTTCTACCGCTTGAAAACACCTCATTTAATTTTGCATAAGTCAAATAAATATAAAAAATAGGGGGCTTCCCCTATTTTTCACAGAAAGGAAATGGTAAAAATGAATCAATTGAAAAAAATTAGTGATAAAATAAAGTTAAAACCACTTATGGCTATTTTACTCCTTATTGTTGGCACTTTTCTCTTACTGAACATATTTAATTCTCATAATACTTATGAAGATATTTCTTCAGAACCAGATACTGCACTAAAATTACTCGAACCCACTTCAACCACAAGAGAGCTAACTCTTATCTTATATCGAAAAGATTGCAAGTCTTGCAAAAGTGTAGAGCCTCAATTAGTAAAATTAGTAAAAACCACCCGAAATAAAAACACCTCATCAATCATTGTTATGGATGTACACAAGCTGAATAAAAGTCAATTAAGACTTATTCAAGAAAAAATACCTGATATTCTGATTGATAACACCAAAATACCTACTCCATTAGTAGCAAACCTTGTCATTAATACTGATGGTCGTATCATTGTAAAAGAACAAAGTACAACTAATGATTTCAAAAAAATTAAAAATGTTATTACTAATAACCAAACAAGTAGTCCATAAAATTGCTAAAAAAGAAGGAGATAGCAATGAAACAGAAAAAACAAACAATGGGTCATTCAAGAACACAGCTAGATTTCAATATAGAGGTCTATCGGTTATTTAAAAAGCAGAGTGAAGCAAAAAAGCTATCACTTCCTAAATATTTACATCAACTATGTACTGAAATTACAAACGGAAAATATGATTCTCTTATTAAAGCTCCTTCACCATTAAAACAGGTAAGTATATATAAAGAAGATGTTCAAGCAGTAAAAGAGCATCTAAAAGGTTCAGGAGATAATGTCACTAATATGCTTAAAAAAGTTGCTTTAGAAAAAGAAAAGGAGGCAAGCAATGAGTAACCAAAAAAATTTTAGTACTGACCCTATTAAAAATTATCTGCTTAGCCTTGGGGTTTCAAAAGCTACAATTGAAGCGAACAAAATTGATATAGCAAAGTCAGATTCAGAGTATTATTACTTTTATGATTCCGTTACTGACAAAAAAGCTGAAGATGTATTGATACCTTTAGACAAAGTAAAAGGAATCAGTAGGGTTTCAGACTATTCATGGTTTACTATTTTTCGCTACTTGTCAGAAGGGATTCCCAAGGATATGCCTTGGGAAGAATTTAATTTAAATACAAACAGTTTCAATCGCTTGATGGAAATCATTCATCAGGGAGGAAAAGAGGCTTTCGATGATTTCTGTAAAAAAGCCTATCATATCTCTTTTGCTTGCTTTGAAAAAAATGGAGAAAGTGAATATTTTCAAACTTCGGATGGCAATCACAGAGTTATAATAGCTAAAAATTTAGGAATAGCAGAAATAAACGCTACAACGGTTAATTATTACAAGTTTAATCCCATAAAATATAGGCAATATTTAACCTTTAACAAGCTTTATTCCGAGTTGTTAAATAATGCAGAAAAAGCAGGGTTTAAAATATTAAAAGATTATAGTCAAATAGGGATTTTCTTAGATAAAGAACATAGTTATGGTTATTGGTATTATGAAAGAATTTACTATGATGAATTCCCTGTTTTTAGTTACGATTATGAGAAAGTTGAACGTATGCTATTAGAAATGCAACAGATACGAAATAAATACTGTCATATCAATGAGAAATCAGCACAATACCAAAAATATTTAACACGATTACCGTTATTTGCTAAAAAAGTGTTACGTTTGTGGTTAACTCGGAAACCCTACGAAGATAGGACAAACAATGAGCTAGCTTTACTAGTAATTTTATCCGAAGAAATCAAAAAAAGCGCACCTGCTACCGAAGTTTGACATAAAGAAGGTATACGAAATGAAAAGAATACTTTTAGCTTGTTTAATACTAATAGAATCTTCACTTATCTATTTATTCTACACAATAGTAAAGTACGAATCCCATACGACTGAAGCAAAACGATTACTGGTATTATCAGTTATATCACTTACAATTACTCTCTTCTTCTTTCTGAAGAAACGTCACAAAAAAACACCAGCAACTAAACGCCATTCTCCTGAAAAAAATCTCACTAATCTTGACAGAGACAAAAAGAAAAAAATATCCTTCTTGGAAACAGAGTTTAGTTATGTCCTTTCTGACTTTTTTCAAGGAAATAGAACAGCGTTTAATAATCAAGATAGAGATATTGTTCAAGAATATCTTTGTCTTAAGTTAGATGAAAATACTATAGGCGTGGTTAAAAACATGCATACCATCTATTTTGAGACAAAACATGGTATTATTTTGTTAGAGTTAATGGAAAACCATTTAGATACGCTCTTTGATGAACAAACGCATTATCAACTGGTTTCAAACGGTATGACTGTTTCTTCTTTGCAGGATGTGATACATGGTTTTCAATAGATAAATGATTGTATGGTGAAAACGAAATGAAAAAAGAAGATTTAATTATTACTCTTAATTTAGCCGACACTCGCATTTCAGAATTTATCAATAGCGAGTCCATTATTTCCTATGAACCAATAAAAGTAGTTATTTTAGATACTCAGGTCTTTTTGGAAGGGTATATTCCGACAGCAATTTATGCTATTTTTTCAAGTTTATTCGACGATGTATCAGATAGTAATCCGATTACTAATTCAAACAACTATGAAAAGGTTTTTCAAAAAAATGCGACGAACTTTAGCTATGAAATATACGAAGAAATAGATTTCGTTAAACTTTCAGCTAAAAAGGCAATCTTGAAAGCCCAGCAGGCAGAACGAAAAGTTACAAAAGACTTGTTTAGCGCAACCTCTGAATGTACAGGTAATCTTGAAGGCTTAGAGTTCAAAATAAAAACGCTGGATAGCTTATTCAGGAAAATGCAAAAAGAGCCAAAAGCTAAAATGCGTGATGTTCTAAGATATACTGAAGTTTCATCGACTAAATCCTTGTTTAAAGATTACAGAAAAACAATGCAATTTTTAGAAAAAAAAGGATATGAAGTCACAGCAGTAAAAAATACATGGAACAAAATCGAAGCAGTTTATAAAGGCGTAAACACAAATATAAAAACGCCTGAAGGCTATGAATTTGAACTACAGTTTCACACTAAAGAAAGTTTTGATTTGAAAAATGGTAAACTTCATGAGCTTTACGAAAAACAAAGAATACTAGATAAAAAAAAGGATTTTATAGAATGGCAAGCAATTGAAGATGAGATGTTCTCTTTGTCCTCTAAACTTCAAATTCCTAACCAAATAGAAAGGATATGATTTTCGATGGAAAAATATTTTAAACTAACGGACACTGCATCTTACGGTGAAATTATAAAGGTTTGTATTTCTGAAGGTAAACCGCCACGCTCTTTTAGCTTTGATAAAAAAAACAACGTTTGGCAACCCTCCGTTGGCTTTTTTTCAGAATATACAATTCCTGAAAATGGTAGTAATTATGGCATGTATGAAGAATTAACAGAAAGCGAAGCACAAAACTATATTACGGATTTTGTAGAAACTGCGCATGAACTAGCAAAAAAGTATCATGAAGGACAAACAGATAAGGCAGGCGTAGCATATATTAATCACCCTGAATACGTGGCTAGTTTGGTAACAACGGATGAGGAAAAAGCAACTGCCTATTTACATGACACATTAGAAGATACTTCTCTTACAGTGGAACAACTAAAAAACGCAAAAATTCCTACTGCTGTTATTGATGCAGTCAGCGTCTTAACTAAAAATAGAAATGAAGATTACTTTTCTTATCTTGAAAAAGTAAAACACAACCCCATTGCCCGAAAAGTTAAGCTTGCGGATTTACAACACAATAGTGACCTAACACGACTTAAACATTTAGAAAAAAAAGATATGGATAGGTTAGTAAAGTATAAAAAGGCACAATTATTTTTAACAGAAAACGAGTAATGCTAGTTCTTAATTTTATATAACTAGCATTACTCGTTTTCTTCTGAATACATATTAATATCAAAATTAACATACACTTTTTTATCGTCTTAAATTTCATTTTAAGAGCTTTTAAGCACTTTGCTTGTATTCACCCTAAAAAAGAGTTAAACGTTCTTAAATGTAGAATTTATGGGCGATTAATTTAAATATATTTGTTATTGGATTTTCCTTCCCCATAAACAAAAATAGGACTATCTTTTTAGATAGCCCTATCATAAAATAATCTTATAATTATTCCTTATACTTACTAAATTAACGAAGAAAGGTACGATGTCATGTCTTTAGAACCAACAACAAAGAGACTAATTGAAACAGCTACTAAAAATCTAAACAAAAAACAAATTGGGCTATTAGAACAATGGATTAATAACTGGACTTTCTATATCGAAAAAGAATCTAAATTTCAACCTCACAGAAATATAAAATATAATGCAGGAGATATTGTTACTGTTTGTTTTGGATATAATGTCGGCTCTGAACAAGGAGGAAATCGACCAGCAGTGGTAATTGAAGATAACAATCTTTCGGATAAAACAGTTATGATTGTTCCCTTGGCATCCATTCATCCTGAAAGTAAAGAAAGAACTATTCCAAATTCTAATGTCTATCTTGGAGAATTAAGAGAATTTAATGTTGCAGCAAATAAAGAAGAAGGAACAGAAACAAAAGCGCTAGTTAATCAAATGCGTGCCATAAGTAAACAGCGTATTATTCAACCTTCAAAACCGCATCATAAAGTAATAAGATTGGGAAATGATAACCTAAAATTGATATATGACAAAATAAAAGTAAAAGATGCTGATGAAATCATCAGCATCTTTTTTTATTTACAAACCCACTTACTTTTGAACAAATGTAGACCGTTTAAAACGGTTAGCTTAGATTTGATTAAAATAAAACCGTCAATCCTTGCCAAAAGATTATGACGGTTTTATTTTTTTATTGTTTTTATCGCTAATTTTAAGAGTTAATATTGCAAACATCAACGCTTATTCCTTTCTAAGAGTAAAGTAAAAAAAGAATCGACTAATTAAGAACTAGCAAAATAAACGAATAATTGTATGACCAGGTATCCATAAAATCTTGACCAAATACGAACTATTTTTTTATAACGTTCCATAATCATTTGAAATATACGAACTTTCTGCCAAATATCTTGGGTAATAGAATCGTTTCCTCAATAAACAGACCTATCTATCACTGGATTAATGATATAATTATTTTAAAAGTATGCAGGAGGGGCGTTGAATGATAGATACACCATGGTTAGAACGTGCAAAAATCAACTTATTAAGGTTAAGCGAAAATAAAGATAATTTCTTTAAAGCTAAAAAAGAATGGGTATACGTCGGAATATTTGATAACGAAGAGGCTGATTTTGACTGTGAGTTATGCGGACACAGTGAAATACGTTACGAATACACAATCAGAAATACTATAAACGGCAATGAAATGATTATCGGTAGTTCTTGTATTACAAAATTCATTGATCATATGACAGATTCACATGAATATTTATACGATACGTCTGGCTCTGAAGTAACTGTACAGAGGGTGGAACAAGATAAATTTGATTATTGGAAAAAGATACTTTTTACAGCATTAGAAGAACGATTCATGAGGAATGATTTTCAACGAAGTATCACAAGTCAAATCGAAGAAGATGGTGCGTTGACAATCAATCAAGCTAAATATTTACGACGTTTTTATAATACCTTAGGACAAAATGAACAGACCGCCTTCAGAAACATCGTTAAAATAAAGTTACGCAAAGGAAAACAAAAAAAACAATTTGAAGAGCTAAATTCATTAGAAGAGGCATTCATTTTGAAATTATTATCTCCTCAACAAAAACGAAGAATCCTAGGAGAATAGTTACACCTAAGCGTAGGTTTTCGTATATGTTTATATAAAAAGTAGAACTCTAAAACTAAAAATTACTAACGATGTTTAAAAGGAGAATTAGCTTATGTTTTTTTTGAAAAAAAGGAAAATAAAACAGTTACAAGGTTTATGTACTCAATATGAATATGAACTTTCTCAGTTTAAATATTGGAAAAAGGTAAAAGAAGAACACGAAATAAACAACGCTAGAAATGAACGTTATCCATTACCTTCACCTGAAATTTTAGATACTGGAAATTATATTATATTGGACGAGTTGGATTTATATAATGGAATAGGAATTATGGTGTTTAAGCTTAAACAGCCAGTTGAAAGATGGATGTTAGAGTTAGGCTCTTCTTTACAATACAAACATGATTATGCTGAATGTATAGCAAGACTTGAGCTTGGTATGACACTTGATAATTTTACTAAAATTGAAAAGTTAGGTGTAGAATCTTCGTACAGAAAGAAAGGAATAGCAACTTATTTACTAAATAGAACAATTAGTTGGGGAAAGGAAAACGGTCTTTCAGGATTATATTTAACAGCATCCGCTTCTACCATAAGCTATGGAAATTCGCTAACTCAAGATGAATTAATTCAATTCTATAAAAACCTTGGTTTTCAACAATGTTATGATGAGATTTCGGATTATTTGGCTTATTACTACGACGGCAAAAAAGAGTTTCGGTGGATTTAACTTTTTGAACATACTTTAACACAAAATCAAAACATGTGTTTAAATGGCGCTAAATTCAATTTTTAGAGGCTTTAGTCGTTCCATGCACATTTAGTCGAAAATAAAATAAAATGCTCTCAAAAACGAAAAGAAGGGGGAATAAATTGAAGTTTGTAGAATATTTTTATTTCAAACATTTTAGACCTACTGTCGTAGATTCATAATTGGGGTAAAAATTTATGTACCAAGTATAAATTTATTTTCAAATAAGCTATACTGATATACGGCAACTTGCCTCGAATGGGGGTGTTGTCTTGCTTGAACAATTCATCATGTTAGTTGTTGCACCACTTTTTGTGGGCTTAGTCATTGAACTAGTTTCACATTGGTTAGATGAGAAAGACGACAACTAAAAGTAAGTTGCTTGCTAACCCACACGCCAGATTCGCAACTGGTGAAAAAGAAAAACCCAACCTATTCGCACTAGGTTGGGTTTTTGTGTTGTCTTACAGCAACTCATCATGTTTCGCATTATTAGTATAACATATTGAGGAACATTTCATCAAATCTAGTGTAATACTTTGTTCTTTTGTGTGCGGGAAAAGTCAGTGTTTCCAGTAGGTTACAGGGTTTTATAGCAACAAAAAACAATGTACATAGCAACATTTCTTTTTCATTTGTTGCTATATTATGCTTATAAGGGAACAAGTAATGGAATACTGTTCCTTTTTATTAATCGTTATAAAATTTTAAGAGGAAATAGAGGGCGAAGCCATATATATATATTTATCTTATATATTTTGTTCTTTTGTTCTTTTGCGCTAAGAAAAATCCAGTGTTTTCAAGGATGAAGCGATCTATATACGTAAAAAAAACTATGTATACACGTAAAAAAAACTATGTATACACGTAAAAAAAACTATGTATATACGTAAAATTGTTTTTTAATTTTACGTATATATGGTATAATGAAAGCATAGAGAAAATCATTGACAGAAGACTCTCTATGCTCACTAAAACACACAAAAAGGAAGTGTATTTATATGCCTAGTATACAAATAAAGAATACAGAAAACAAGGAACAAGGAAATTACTTGAACGATTTAGAAAAAAGAAAAGTTGTTGAGCACAACGACCTTATTTCTAGTGTTGCGAAAATGGATAAGACACCTTTAAAGATTTTTGAGTTAGCAGTTTCTTGTATAGATACAGAGAATCCTCCAAAAGACAATACTGTTTATTTGTCTAAAACAGAATTATTTAATTTTTTTGATGTTTCAGATACAAATAAGCATAATCGTTTTAAAGAAGCTATAGAAAAAATGCAGAAAACTGCTTATTTCGAAATTAAAGAGAAAAAAGGAAAAGGCTATAAGATGAAGAGTATAGTACCTATTCCTATGGTTGAATGGAACAGTTGGAATGATGAAGTTAAAATTCGATTTGATATTGATATTATGCCTTATCTTATTGACTTAAGGAAAAACTTTACACAGTATGCTTTATCTGACGTTATGGAACTAAATAGTAAATATAGCATTATTCTTTATAAATGGTTGTGTATGTCTTATAACCAATACGAACATTATAGCGTTAATGGTGGAAGGCGAGAAGAACAAATAGAGAGCTATCGAAATCCCTCAATTAAAGTTAAAGAATTGCGCATTATGACTGACACAGTTAAAGAATACAAAGAAACGTATCATTTTTTTAGGTATGTTATTGAAAATTCTCTAACTGAAATCAATAACCATACGCACTTCAACGTGTCCTACGAAAAGATTAAAAAAGGACGTTCAATTGATAGTATCCAATTTCATATTACTAAAAAACCAGTAGTGAAGAATGAATTTTATAAAGAAGAGCAACAAGACCCAGCTTATCTTGCTGATAAAGCTAAAAAAGAAGAGGAAAAAACGATTCTTTCAGGTAAGGCTATTCAAAGCCCTTATACAAAATTATTGGTAACGCAGTTTATAATTGGGATTGAGGACTTATTAGATGCTGACTTGATGGCAGGATTACAACAAGTTGTTTATCCTCTTTATGATAAATTATCCTCTATGAGAGGAATTGGAGAAGTCGAAAGACATATCAATCATATAGTTAAATATCAAAAAGAGTATTCAAAACATAATGTTGTTAAGTATTTAAAAGAATCTATTGAAAAATATCTTATAACTGTGAAAAATCAACACTAAAGTAATAAATTTGTTAAAATAAGGTGGGAAAAATAATTTTATAGGAGTGAGTTTAATGAAAAAGTATAACAAGTTTTGTTTTTTGGGAATTGGGTTATTACCTCTAGTATTAGCTAGTTGCGGTACAACAGATTCTAAAAATACAACAGAAAAAAAGGTAGAGCAGGTAGCTACTTTAACAGCAGGCACGCCAGTTCAAAGCTTAGACCCAGCTACAGCGGTAGACCAGACAAGTATTACTTTATTGGCAAATGTGATGGAGGGATTATATCGATTAGACGACAAGAATCAACCTCAACCAGCTTTAGCAGCAGGGCAACCAAAGGTATCGAATGATGGGAAAACATATACCATTGTAATAAGAGATGGGGCTAAATGGTCTGATGGAACTCCCATTACTGCTGAAGATTTTGTCGTTGCTTGGCAAAGAGTTGTAGACCCTGAAACTGCTTCTCCTAACGTGGAGCTATTTTCAACTATAAAAAATGCAAAAGAGATTATTTCTGGTAAACAACCTAAGGAAAAGCTTGGAGTGAAAAGTAATGGCGAACAAACCTTAACAATTGAATTAGAAGAATCAACTCCTTATTTTACTGACCTATTAGCGCTGACTGCTTATTTTCCAGTGCAACAAAAAGCGATTAAAGAATATGGGAAAAACTATGGAACATCTCAAAAATCAATCGAAACAAATGGTGCTTATACTCTAACTAATTTAGATGGAGTAGGAACGTCTGATAAATGGACGATTGCAAAAAATGAAAAATATTGGGATAAGAAACATGTATCTATGAAAAAAATTAATTTCCAAGTTGTCAAAGAAATTAATACAGGAATTAATTTGTATAATGACGGACAACTGGACGATGCGCCACTTGCGGGAGAATATGCGAAACAATACAAAAAAGATAAAGAATATTCAACAACGTTAATGGCGAATACTATGTTTTTAGAAATGAACCAAACTGGAGAGAATAAACTTTTAAAAAATAAAAATGTCCGAAAAGCGATTAGCTATGCAATTGATAGAGAAAGCTTAGTCGAAAAATTATTAGATAATGGCTCTATTCCTTCTGTTGGTGTTGTGCCTGAAAAAATGGCTTATAATCCAAAAACAAAAAAGGATTTTGCCAATGAAAAATTAGTGGAGTATAACAAAAAAAAGGCAAGAACTTATTGGGAAACTGCCAAAAGTAAAGATAAAGTCTTTGAAAAACTAGAACTAGATATTTTAGTAGGTGACGGAGAGTTTGAAAAAAAAGCAGGAGAGTTTTTACAAGGTCAATTAGAAGAAAACTTAGAAGGGTTGAAAGTTAATATCACACCAGTACCTGCTAATGTATTTATGGAACGTTTGACGAAAAAGGATTTTAATTTGAGTTTAAGTGGATGGCAAGCTGATTATGCAGACCCTATTAGCTTTTTAGCAAACTTTGAAACAGATAGTCCGTTGAATCATGGCGGATATTCAAATAAAAATTATGATGATTTACTTCATGTAATTTCTTCTAAACGTTGGCAAGAATTGAAAAAAGCAGAGAAAATATTAATCGATGATATGGGAGTAGTACCAATTTTTCAAGTAGGAACAGCAAAGCTAGAAAAAAGTAAAATTAGAAATGTTTTAATGCATTCAATAGGGGCAAAATATGACTACAAAAAAATGAGAATAGAGAAGTAATGGAGGGTATATGGAATTAGTTCGTCGAGTTTTTATAAAAGACAAGGAAATTATTTTAGTTGGAACTGCACATATTTCCAGTGAAAGTGCAGAATTAGTGAAGAATGTAATTGAAACAGAAAAACCTCACATAGTTTGTTTGGAGTGGGACAAGGCTAGATACAACAAGTATATGAATCCCGATGGGTGGTCTGATACAGACATTGTTCAGGTAATTAAACAAAAAAGGATGACAGTTCTTATTTCTAGCATTATTTATAAATTAATACAGAAACACTTGGCAAAAATAAATGATTCTGTAGCAGGTGCTGAATTTTTTCAGGCTGTCGATAGCGCTGACAAAGTAGGGGCGAAATTAGCTTTAGTTGATAGAGACTCGCAGTTGACATTTAAACGCTTTTGGCGAGTAATGCCTTTAAGAAAAAAGGCGTTGCTCCCTTATGCATTTGGTAGTGTACTAGAAGGCGCAGAAGAATCGGAAGAAGAAATGTTAAAAATGTTAAATTCCGAGAATTTTGAATCGATATTTGAACAGTTACAAGAAGCATATCCTGAATTGTGGAGAGTGCTTCTTGTAGAACGAGACCAATATATGGCTGATAAAATTTTAAGACAAGAAGAAGATAAAATTGTTGTTGTAATTGGTCAAGCTCATTTAAAAGGGATTGAAAAAAATTTAACAAGTAACCAACAGTTTAATATTGCAGAATTAGAAACTTTACCGCCTAAACTATGGTCTACCAAAATTTTAGAAAGTATTATACCATTGATCATTATAGCGTTGTTAGTATACTCTTTTTTCTTGGGAGTAGACGTAGGTACAAATCAAATAGTACGTTGGGGAATCTGGAATGGTGGGTTAGCAGCTATCTTTACCCTACTTGCAATGGCTCATCCACTAACTATATTAACTTCGTTTGTTTTAGCTCCGTTGGCTACATTACTACCTATGGTTTCAGTAGGTGTGTTTTCTGCAATTATAGAGGCTACATTAAGAAAACCAAAAGTTCATGACTTCCAAACAATGGATGAAGATATAAAATCTATAAAAAAAATCTATAAAAATCGTGTTTTAAAAGTATTCTTAGTATTTGTATTGGCAAGCCTAGGGGGAATGCTTGGTAACTTCATCGGTGGGTTAGAAATGTTTAAAAATTTGCTTTGATACAAATTCAAGATTGCAATATCTTGTAAGTAAAAAATGGCATCGCTATAGCGATGCCATTTTTTACTTAGGACTATCAAGCGGTAAAGTCTTATTTTGCAAGACTTTATAATCTTCATAGTACACAGATAGCTCTTTCGGAGGGGTGAAATTTTCATTTTCAGATATTTTAGTTAACTCATTTACTAACTGTCGATGTACATCGTTCTTTCCGAGATGTTTAAAAATATTAACTGTATGAATTGCATCTAGATAGTAATCAATATTTTTTGTTGTAAGAAAATTATAGACTTGCTCCAAATAAACTATCTCTATCTCGATAAATCCATCTAAAGAAAAGTGGGGTACTGTTCTATTATGCTTAACCTGATTTAAAAAAAATTCGGCATTTTCAAAATCTCTATTCAGTATAAATATTGTTATAGCATTTTTTAGGAAAACTTGAACTGTAAGGTCATGCTGAGAACCATGAGATTCAATAATAGGAAACATTCTTTTTGCAATTGGTAGAATGTTGTCAATTGAAGTTGCAGAAAGTAGATTTGCCATTATTTCGTAATCTATACTATAAAATTCATGCCTATCTTTGTACATGTTCTCTAACTCTTTGAGATGATTTTTGTCAAATGTAATTTCTGGAATATCGAAAATTTTTGCTAGAGAAAGGTAGCCAATGTAAACACTATAATATTGGAGGTTTTCTAAGCGTTTTTGTTTTATTCTTTGAAAATTGGGTTGAAATAAATCTTGATTTTTGAATACTTCAGATATTAATATTTTTTCTTTACCGACTTCACTAACACTTTTATTGTTATATCCAGAACGGTTCAGTAATTCAAAAAAATTTATTCCTAAACGATTTGAAAAAATACTCAACTCTTTAAGAGAAATTTCCTTAGTATCAGATTCTACTTTTGTATAACTTGCTCTTGACATTATTCCCATATAAATATCTTTTTGTTGCAAGTGTAATTCTTTTCTAGCTTTCTTTATAGTATTTCCAACATTTGGCAAAGCAATTCCTCCTAATTAACTAAATGTATTGAATTTAAAACAAAAAAAACACAAAAATGAAAAATAAGGGGAAAATAGCTAAATGTGTATAATATTTTAGACATATAACTCTTGTAAAAAGTTTTGACAATAAAAATAATACGAATATCCTTAAATGTGTTGAAAAAAATAAACATAGATGGTATTCTAATTGTGAGAGGAGAGAATATTTTATGCTTAAACTTCTCAATAAGAGTCAAAAAACATTGTTGTTTACATTTATAGCCTCAATATCATTAATTTTTGTGTAAATGAGTGTCAATATTTATTTAAGCAACAATAACTAAATACGAACCGACTACCATAGGACTGGTAATCCTAGAGGGTAGTTAAACAATTCATGCTCCAACATGAACTGTAATCGGCTCGCTCGCTGTAAGTATGCTACAACAATCTATAGTATAACAATTTTTAAGAAGAATTTCCATATTTTTTAGGATGTTTAGTATTTTCCTAAAAGCATATTATTGTTAAATTATTGATTGTAGAAAAATACAGCAGGCGGAGAATGTATACAGTAAATGTGTGCATTCTTCGCTTTTTTTGTTTTCTTTAACTTGTTGTTAATTGCAGAGTAGGTGAACTAATGACGAAATATTATGAAATCAAAAAGCCTTCTTATGCAGTGCTGAAGGCTGAAAACCTAGATGAATGTTTAAATATCTACACCAAGATATACAGAGGTGGAGAACTTGAGAATGTTGAATTAAGGAATTTTATTTCAACGGTTAGAGAGGTTACTGAACTAGAAGCTAGGGAGCTTATTTCAGAAGCATATTATGAGATGATTGAAGGATTGGCATTCGGACAGTAGTTAAAATTTATTTTTAAGGAGGATATGGAACAGTATGGAAAACTATAATCCAAATATTCGATGGGGTATTCATACAATTAAACTAAGCTTTCAACAATGGGACTACAAAGGATTTATTACTTTTGAAAAAGGTGGAAATTGTAAGGGATTAGACATATTAGAACTAGATGTAGACGATTTGTATGAAAAGAAATTTAAAGAAAATCCAGCCAATTTTAGATTGCTTGGCGCAGATGATGATGGCGAAGAATGGTTCGCAATGACTTTAAAAAATGATAAAGAAGAACTGTTGGTTGAAGATGAATGGTATCGTTTGAAAGATTATATTGTAGGTGTTGAGATTGTTGATTTTGTTGAGGAGGAAAAATAAATGAAATTTTACGAAATTAAGGACCCTTATTATGCATTAATCGCTGCTGAAGATGAAAAACAATGTTTAAAACTTTACAAGGATATTGTTTGCGAAGTAGAAGACGAAAAAGAATTTTTCGATGATATGAAAAAAATTGATAAATACGAAGCGTTGAAAATGGTTGCTGACAGCAGAGTGGGAGAGCAGGAAATGACAGGAATTGAAAGAGCTTTTGAAGATTTAGAGGATCTTGAAGAAAACGGCGAAGTATTGTTAATAGATGGTAGCTTGCTTTAGGAGGGAAACAGCGATGAATAAACAAAACCTAAGATTTGAATACAAAGACGTTCAGCAAATAATATAGAGCATGCTTACACTCGATTTTTAGATGAGGCATGGGGCACTCAATATGTGAACTATCTTGAAAGTCAAGGATTAAAAAATGTGTCTATTTATGCAGTTGAAGATTTAGAAGAAGTCGAAGAAGATGGATATTATCGTTTGATTCAAAAATTAGAAAATGAATCAATTTTAAAATTCGAAGTTTGGGAAAATGAAAATGGTTATTATCGAGGTCTTTGTTCAGAATTGGAGGATATGTAATGATACCAACAAGATTTTTTCTGTTTGAAGGCAAAGGAACAACTTATTATGCACTAATAAAAGCGACTGATTGTGGCTTTGCGTTTGAAGTATACGATAACGAAGTAATGACGATTGAAAGTAAAGAGGACGAAGAACAATTGTTGTCTAGTGTGAAGGAAATCAGTTTGTCAGAAGCAATAGAAGAAATGAAGAGGCTTGTCAGTGAAGATGAAAAACAAATAGCTGACCGAGAGATTTTAGAGCAACTCTCTAACGACGAACTGTATCTTTTAGGTATTGATAGAAGATTGGTATAGGAAAAGGACGTTATGCATTGGAAGGAGGAATTTACGATATGAAAGATAGACGTATGCGCGCACCTTGAAAATAATAAAATTTCAAAAGTAGCATATGAAAATAAATAAAAAGAAAAGAGGAAATAAAATGCAGAATGCAGAAGTGAAAAAGCGTTTTAAACAATACAAAGCAGGAAAACATTGGGTAGTAGCACCGATTGTCTTTTTAGGATTATTCAGTACAGCGATGTTAGGAAGTCAAGAAAGCTTTGCTTCAGAAACGGAAACCCCTGTTAAAGCATCAGAACAAGTGAATACACAGAAAGACACAACAACGCCCACCACCACAGAGAATGTTGTTGTGCCTAATCAAGAAGTGACAAATACAAAAGATTCATCACAAACAGTAGTTCCAGATACTACTGATAGTGCTAATTCTACAACAGAAAAAGCATCAGAACAAGCAACAACTGGGGAACAAACTAAGCCAGTAGAAGAACAGCCTACGGTTGAAACTCCTGAAAAAGAAGAACCAAAACCTGAAGAAAAAACGCCAGAAGTTGCTCCAACAGGCAATGAAGCGTTAGATAATGCAGTGAAAGATGCTCAAAATAATGGCGTAGATGTGAAGGAAGAACCAGAAAAAACAGTTCCTTCTAAAGAAGAAGCCGATAAAGACTTCAAAGAACAAGAAAACAAAGTCAAAGATACAACGAATGCGCAAAAAGAAATCGATAAAACAATTAATGATGCTGTCGATAAAGCGAAGGAAAATGGGGTCGATGTCAAAGAAACAGAAAAACAAAAGTACAAAGACCAACAAAAAGCTTTAGAAGATGCAAAAAAACAAGCAGCCGCTTTAGAAGAAGCAACCAAAGTCATGAATGAAGCCAACAAACTAATCGAAGACGCCATTGCTAAAGCTAAACAAAATGGGACACCAATTAAAGATGGCGGAATTATCAATGCCACTGTCAAAGATGCTATGGAAAAAGCAAAACAGATTGCTGATGCTATTCAACTTACGGATAAAGAAAACACGGACATTAAAAATCGATACATTGTTGCTATGGACAAGTACAACAAAGCGAAAAAAGAATTAGACGAAAAAAATGCTCAAATTAAGGCAGAAAATGAAGCAATTGCAAAACGGAATGCTGAAAAGAAAGCCAAGTATGAAAAAGAATTGGCTGAGCATAATCGTACCAAGCAAGAATACGAAAAAAATAAAAATAAAGAAGGCTATACGAAAGACCCAATCGAAAAACATTTAAAATTTGACCGTACAGGTGTAAGTAATGGGAAAATTACCAACATGAAAATGAACGGCAATAAATTTGTGAATGGAAAAGAACTGATTAAACGCAATCCACAAAGTGCTGGAGGGTTACATGAGCTGGTAGCAAAAGATTTCAAGGGTTTATTAAGTGACAGCCAACAAGCAGGCAAAACGAAACATGGCATTGGCGATGGTTATTTTGTACAAATGAGTAAAAATAAACCAATCACTGTAACCTATGAAAACTTAAAAGCGAATTATAACGGTACACAAATTACACGAGCAGAATTTACTTATGAATTATTAAGTAGTACGTCAAAAGATGGAAAAGTTGGCGCATATTTATTTGATGATCCATCTAAAACGATTGTTTATGGCTTTAAAATTGGAACAAAAGATAAAGCTTCTGCTCGCATGAAACTATCTATTCGTTTCTTTGATAAAAATGGTAAAGAAATTAAACCAGAAAAAGGCAAACCGTTTGCTTACTCATTAGCTTCGCTTAATTCACGTGGTGAAAAAACGTCTTATGAATTTGTTGAAGCAGGTAAAAACAGCAAGTATCACCAAATCAATGGCTCAAAAGTTGGATTACATGGAAATAGAATCTATTCTAAAGGCGATATTGATACGGGGACAGAAGGAATTTTCGCTAATGACTGGGACGGTTCTGGTCTTGCAAAAGAATACTATGGTGCAGGCGTAATGACAACGGATGAAGGCATTAGTTTTATTTTTGGAAATGAAATTGTTAATAATCCAGGGTTTGATGGCTCTTCCAATTGGTTTGCGTTCAATACGGATTTGAAATCTTATTCAATTACGCCTAAACCTGAAAAACCAGCGTATGAGCAAGAAAAACCGCTTGATCCTACACAGTTAACACCACCAACGTTAGAAGAACTAAAAGAAGCGGTTTCTAAAAAAATTGTGGTTACAGCAGAATCACACCCAGTTCAATTGCAAACAGCGGTACACCCTGTGAAAGTTGCTGAAAAACCTGTAACACCACCAGCTACCCCAATGAATACACCAAGTAAGCCTGTCAAAGCACCTGAAAAATTAACGGTTGAAAAAGCAAGTGTGCTTCCTGAACTTCCAAAAACAGGGGAGAAAGAAAATGGCTTTATCAGCTTAATGGGAGCTAGTCTATTGCTTGCGGTTGGTGGCTGGCTTGGACGTAAGAAAAAACAAGATGGGACAAACTAAAGAAACGCAAAGTGAAAATAGAGTAACCCAAAAATCAAATAGAATTTCTCTCTCTAGCCATGGTGGGAAAAGGATACTAAGCGTGAGTAATAAAGACATTACAACACGCCCAGTCTCTAAGAATGTAAATGGCAAACTCACAGAAGGAGTAGCCTACTGTGTCAGCGTTCAATTGCTGTTTAAAGAAAAACTTATGGAGCCGTTAGCAGACGGATATTTGCACATCTTAGAGATAACATACCCAAGTGGAAGAAAAAGAAAGTTATGGTTATACAAGGCGTATTTTTTTGAGGACGATTGGTGGATGTTCCCAAGACTTATCCAGCATTAACAAATCATGAGCCATTAAATGTGGGAGAGCATATTCAAAATGATGTAATATGCTCTCTTCTTTTTTATCAAAAAAGAGTAATTAAGGATACATAGCATTAATTAACTACGAAAGGATGTGCCGTATTGATAAAGATAGACAAAAGAAAAGTAAAAGCTGTAAGGAATCAAATGTTTGCTATAGGAATAGTAACTGTAACTATCGGTCTATTTATTAGCTTAGTATCTGTAGGAGCAATGACCTTTTCAGCTAAAATAAGCGACAATGTCCTTCAGTTAAAAACGATAGGAGATTGGTTGATTGTTAGCTTATTAATTACATCAATTGTTTTCACTAATGTGTATTTGGTTTTTGCTTACAAAAATAGAAAGAGATATTTAGTGAATCCGTTAAGTATCATCGCTTGTATCTTTCAAAATGAATTATTCTTACTTTCCATAATTCCTTTAGTCGTGCTAGGTCATAAAACAAATGCAGAAAATGTACAAAAAGTTGTATGGAACACGAAATTATTCTACGTTTCTTCTGTGTTCATTTTAGTACTTGGAATTATTTTATTGATAGTGCTATTGAGAGAATATCTTAAAAAAAGTAATTGGTGGATATTCTTGATATTGATTCCACATATGATGATTGGGTGGGTACTTAAAGCAGATTACCAAGGGTTTATCTCGTTTATCCATTCATCTGATTTTAGTTATCAAAAGGTCTCAAAAATGTTTATTGATACCCATATAGGACTGTTAAGCATAAATCCTTCATGGTTTAAATGTTTAGCAGGAATGATATTAATTTTAATACTAGTGATAGGACTGATAATTTATGAATTTCTTTGGAAGAAAACCAAAAACTGGCGCATTAAATATGACTAGTGCAAAGAAGAAAAAAACAAAACCCACTAAAAATAAACGTGTATACAAAAAACCACCTGATGTGAAATTGTTTTATCGTATGCCAATGATTCTAACTATCGGTATCCTATGTATTCTTGTAGGAAGTTTCATCGCATTTAAAAACAATTCAGAATATCGTCAAAAAATATTGGCAAGTTCAATGCCTAAGGGAACTACTCTTCCTATTAGAGCAGGAACAAGCGGGAATGGGAAGTTAACGTTAGGTAATTCCAAACTTAGTGCAGATGGAAAAACGTTAGCGGTGGAGATTCAATATAACGAAGAAGCCCACAGTTACCTTTCCTCTTTTGGAGAAAACTACAAGTTGGTTCTAATTGATACTGAAAAACATCCAATGAAAGAAGCGAAACTTAGTTACGGTATGTTTAGCACGGATGGGTCGGGTGTTTTGACTATCAAAAAAGAGGATGGATTTGAGAACGCAGCGTTTATGGTCTTTCTCATTGATAAAGGAATAATTATGTCAAATGACGAGCTAGGAACTCCTCGAACGATGACAAATAATGAGATAGAGAAATCTTTAGCCAAACAGTTGGAAGAAATGGAAAATGCGGATTTACAGAAGAATGCTCGAACAACAGATAAAAAAGATACTTTACCACCAACTTACATGATTCGGTTAAATGCTTTTAATGCGCAAAAAACATATCGAAATTGGCAAAATGATAGCGAGCTAGTCGAAGATTTATTTGTTGATGATACCTTAAAAAAAATTAGGAAGAACCAAGAAGAACTTAAGCAGAAGGTGAAAACAGGGCAACAAACACTTGATGAAATGAACAAGCGATTAGAAAAGAACGAAAATGATACAACCGCACAAAAAAACAAGGAAATGTTAGAAAACACCATTAAAACATTAGAGGGGGAACAAAAAGAAGCGGAAAGTAATTATAAAAAAATTAGTCAAAGCAATATTAAAAACGATATTTTAGAGCCAAAACAAGAGAGCATGAAGCGATTTACAGTTACAGACTTAAACATAGTAAAGTGAGGAAATAATTATGGGAGATAACGAGTTGCTAGAATTTCTAATCAATTACCAAAAGAAACATCCAACATTGAACGAAAAAGAGCTGTTGATTGTTTACCAACAGGCAAGAAGGCAAGCGATGATAACAAGCATGCCTACGTACCAACCTCTAACTATTTTAGATAAAAAAGAAATATTGATGGATTTTGAAGAACACAAGCAGACAGTAAAGCATGTGCAATATAAGGACGAATCTACCCAAGAATTTGAATAAAAAGCACATCAATGGATTAAGGGAAAGGAAGGGAGAAAATGCGAAAAAAAGACGAACTACAGCAAAAATATTCAGAGAGTGTAAAGCAACGATGGAGAGAGTTAGCTTTTGGGTTAAGGGTACAGGATAAAGCGATTGCTGAAAAATACAAAAATAAAAAGAACAAGAAAACCAATAAATAGGAGGGCTTTTAATGGATAGTGTCATTTTTAAAGATAATTCAGAGATGCAGAAAGAAAAACGAATTAAACGAAAAGAAATGCTTGAACTAATGATTGCCAACCCAGATTGGTACAAAAATGAAACAAGTGAAGTAACAAAAAAGATTCAATACCTAGGGCAACAAATTGGTTCGCAGTCTATGGATAATTCAAGACCGATTCAATTCATCGATATAAATAGATTTACAAAAGAAGAATTTTTATATTTGAAATGGCTTGGTTATTCAACTGATGCCATCAACAAGGCATTAAATATATCAAAAACTAAATTTTGGAAATACAAGATAAATACCTTAACTTAGAAAAAATCTGTTTGGTGTCAAAGATACGAGGGAACACCTAAATCAAAAGGAGGGGACACCTGATGACTACAACAAAAAAAAGAATCAAAGTAGCGTTAACAGAAGAAGCGATAGAAAATCTCTGCTGGCTAACAGAACGAGAAAATAAAACTGCAAAGAAGCGGATTTATCCTTGCGAAATCATTGAACGATTAATCGCTAATGAGGTAACCATTGTTAAAGCTTTTGGAAACGAAGGTGGAGATAGACATCATGGTTAGGTTGATTATTCCTGAAGAACTGGATAAAAAATATAATTACGCCTTACAAGAACTACCTAAAGGACAAAACACGCTCGTTGGAAATCGAGATAAAAAAGAAATGTTAGAAGTTGCCATGTTGAACCCTGAAACGCCTAACGGATTGATTATTGGGGGGCAAGGGGTAGGGAAAACCGCTTTAGTTGAACAAATGCTTTACGATAGGTCGTTAACAGAAAGACCAATGATAGCTGTTTCTTTGTCTATTGAAACGTTAGGTGAATTGCCTGAAAACATCATGGTTAGTCGTATGAGAAGTCTTTTAAGTGATATGAAGTTGATTCAAAAAGCTACCGAAAAAGAAAATAAAACAAAGGACTTTGACATCTGCCTATTCATTGATGAAGTCCACAAACTAAATCGGTATGGGTTGTCAGGTGGGTCATCTGGCGCTATGAATGCTTTAAAAGAAGGTACAGCTAGAGGTGAGTTCAAATTAATTACAGCAACAACGGATTATGAATACCGAAATCATATTATGAGTGACTTGGCTTTTGATAGACGATTTATGAAAATAATTCTCTCTGAACCAAATCAAAACGAGGTATTGAAAATATTAGAGCGAAGGTTACAGGCATGGAAAGACCAAGGGTTTTATGTACCAGAACAAGAAGAAGGTTTTTTAAATGAATTGGTTCGTTTAACCGATTCTTTTATAAGAAATCAAGTGAATCCCGCAAAATCGCTTTCTATTTTATCGTCAGCGGTTGCTTATTGCACAAATAAATATCAACTCACTAAAAGAGAAACAAAGCTGAATCATGAAGTCTTGAAGTTTGTTTTTAAAGCTGAAGGCTACAATATTGAAAGTAATGTCACTGCGGACTACGTAAAACAGGTTATTGAAAAACGAATTAAAGGACAGCCTTTAGCGGTAAAGTATTTAGGGGACTTGATTAATTCTTCATTTTATACGTATCGAAATCTAAAACGTCCACTAATTGTCGCTTTACTTATTGGAACAACAGGGACTGGGAAAAGCGAAACCTCAAAGGCTATCGCAGAGGCTATTTTTGGAAGAGAGGATGCTATGGTGGTTGTCAATGGTGGTGATTATTCTACAAGTGAGGATGCACTTGTCGCTCAGCACTTTATCGGCGATAGCGTAGCAGTTGATAAACAACAGGTTATCTTGCTTGATGAGATTGAAAAATCGCATCGTAACGTGCTAAATGGCTATATGCGTATGATTGACGAAGGAATCGTGCGAGACAGCTTAGGTATTGAACGTTCGATTAACAACACAGTCTTGATTGCGACTTCAAACTTAGGTGCTGGGGTGTTTTCCGAACTAGCTCAAACCATGAAGATAGACCAACAGGAAAATCCTGATGCGATTAGTGAAGAATTAATTAACGAGTGGTACAAGGTGGAAACACAAGTGAGAAAGTCACTCATTGCAGGAGATGAAGGACTAAATAATGGGGTGAAACCAGAATTTATCGAACGGTTTCAATTATTCGTTCCGTACTTGCCGTTAGCAAGAAAAGTAATTGCCAAGATTGCTAGAACAAAGCTAATGAAGTTTCGAGATGAAATGAAACATGAAGGGTACTTGATTCAATTACCAAAGGCTGAATCGCTAGAATATTGGCAAGAACGCCATGTGAATTACGAAGGGGTAGATAGTGTTAGTGTGATGATTGCAGAAGATATTATCAATCGGGAAGCATCCACAACAGGGGCGAGGGCTATCAATCGGTTTATTGAAAATTCAGTTAAAACGGCTGTAGCTAATGCGATTGCCTATCGTAAAAATAATCACTTGTCTATGGATGGAGCGTTCCGTATTCAAACTAATGGGAAGGCATCTTTTGAAGAGGTTGGTTTGGAACGACCTGATATTGAAGTCACGTTTATTTCGAGGGGTGAAATGTGATGAAACAATATATGATTCGACCGTTTTATGGCATTAGAGAGGAGGTGAAAATATAGTGAAAAATAAAGGTGCAATCTTGTTAGTAGCGAAAAGGATAATCAAAAGTAAAATGATTGTTTTTCTAGCGATTTTAGGTTTTTGGTCGATGGGGTCAAAAATGCAAGAAGCAAAAGCAGAATATATCGCAGGTACTGCTTATCAATATTATTTATTAGGTGATAAATCTGAAGAAGTAAAAAGTGATGCAGAAGAAAAGTCTTTACCTATGAATTTAGGAAGTATAGGTTCTGGCGGGGTAGCAGGAGAATTTTCTTATGATGCGTTAGTTAATAGTGCGAAGAATGAAGATAAAGAAGAAGCAAAACAATTTGCATCGATTCTTGCAACGTATTCTACATTTAATTATTTTTCAAATAAAGTAGAAGGATTTTCTTCTATAATCGGTCTTGTTGGTAGATGGTTATCAGCAATTGTTCTACTTCCTCTTGCTGTGATAATGGATATACTATCCTCAATACTTCCAGCAATGGTTGGATTGATAGCCAAATTAAATGTATTTCGTTTGTTAGCCCCTGTTGTTACAAATGCAAAAATTACTTCTGACCTTGCAACAGCACTGGGAATTGATATAGAAGTGTTCAAGAGATTTATAGAAGCTTTGATGTATTTTTTAATTGGTTCTATTCTGTATTCATTTATAAGAATGTTTAGAGTAGGTGGAAGAATCGACCAACGTAAATATAGCAAATTTAAGGGTCGAATATGTTCGCTTATAATAATGCCTTTCATGATAGGCATTGGAGCAACGCTTATTCAAGATATTTTAGAGCTTTCTATGGGGAGCAATAGCAATCTAAATGCGTTTTCACGGTATTTAGTAGATGTTCGCTCTTGGGCATATAACTACAATTTTGCTCCGAATGGTAATGATGACAAAGACGGAAACATCACGCCTGATAATACCAATTCATATGTTGACTTAAAGTTCAATCCTTACAAAGAAGAAGGTCGAAAAAGAATTGAAAAAATCAATGCAGATAGTTCACTAGCTACAATGGATAGTAATATATTCAACTTTTCTAATTCTGCCTTAACTTTAGAATTTGTATCAGCAAAGACTTTTTCGGCAAGTGATTACATTAACTATAAAGGTTCGGAAGCTTCACAGTATCTATACGGACAAGAAGGAAAAGGTGATGGTCAAACCTTCGGCTCATATTATAAATATGCGATTGAGCAGAAAGATAAATTAGGTGATGTGAACAAAGCGTACAATGCTTCTGGGACAGAAAAAGAAACAGATAAAAGTACTGCCATGAATGGAGGGTACAAATCGGCTATAGATGATTACGCACAAAATGGAAAACTAATTGTTAGTCCCAGTGTTGCTTGGCGTGACCGTTTCATCTACGGAGCAAAAAATTCGGGCGCAAATATGGATAAATATTACAATGAACCGCCATCTTATGAACAAATGACAAACGCAGTTGGAACAAATAATGGAAAAGCTTTTTCTGACCAATCTATGTATTTAATCTTATCTACGATGTTCGATGAAACAGGAGGTAAATACTATATTGATGCCCCAACTAGAGGCGCTCTACAAGCAAAAGCAGTTTTTGACAGTAACAGAAGTAACTATTATGTGGTTTCTATGGTAGGTACGCCATTTTTTACCTTCTTTGGCTTACTTGCAAAACCGCTTCTTCAGTTAGTAGTTTTACTAGCAGTCATTTTTGCAGTTGTCGCAATGGGATTTATCGACATGAATTTGAGACCCTTTGTGGCTTGGTTAAAAGGTGTGACACTTGGTGATATTGAATATACTTACGCAGTAGGAATTTATGCTGTTGGGATTGCTGGGACAATTCTTTCTCTAATCGTTATTCCGAACATGTTTACAAGGGCAGTTGAGTATTTACCGAATCTTATGGACTTAGGATTAAAACAAGCAGGCGTAACAATGAGTAATCCCCAAGCTTCCCTTGCTTACTATGGAACTGGTGTAGTTCTTCAAGCAGTCTTTTCTTTGATTCTAGGATATCTATTCTGGAAGTCACGTTCATTTAGAACGAAACTAATTGAATTGTTCACGTTTTGTTGGGCTTGGGCGAAGTCTACAGGTCAATATTTAGAAAGACAAGCAAGCAGTGCAGGAATGAGAATCAGCAACGAGCAAGACAAAATGAAAGACAAAGCAAACAAAAGCTTTAATAAATTTGGAAATTTAAAAATGCCAATAGGAAACCCAGAAGCGCCTAACAGTAAACCGCAACGAAGGAAAAGTGTTAGTAATTGGTTTAATGACTTGAAAAAGGATGTTCAAGATGACTTGAATATTCCTCCTATTCTACCTCAAAAAGAAGGAACACCAACAACTAGTAGAGAAGCTTTTGAAAATGACGATTTTGAACCAGTGATGGAAGCACAAGACATTGCTAGAAATGGGATGTATGAACGTTCACTGTTTCAGTTACAAGATGTAGAAGATAAAGCTGTTTCTGAAAACGTGCATCTGGCAACCATTGATGCACAAGATAGCATCACGCAATTTAAGAAGAATCCATCAAAAGAAAACTATTTAAATGCAATAGATAGAGTAGATTTCTTACAAAATGCAATAGATGCAGAAGAACCAGATGGGGAGAAACAACAGCAAATTTCATTAGTAAAAGATGAACTTTACAAATTAGGAGATACGTATGGTTTTAATCTAACTAGCTCTGGTGATACTTCCGGTTCGAGAGAGAACAAAGAGAATCAAGCAAACACTATCTACAATAACAATTACAGCGAGGAAAATCATTCAGATAGTGATTATCAAAACTATCAAACAACCAATCATGAAACAACTTCTAACAGAGATGAAAATACTGTTCATAATGTGACGAACCATCAAAATAGCAATGAAACAACTATTCATAAGAATAAGAACCTTACAACAAGTCAAACGTATCAAACAAACGAGGTGCAACAATTAGCTAATACATTGGGTGATGTTGCCAATCATCAAGAAATTGCAAGTATGTTAGGAAAAATCAATCTTGCAAAGGATGACAGAGAAGTTCGACGTGAACTTTCAAATTTACAGGAATCAATTAGTCATTTATCGATAGAAGATAGAGAAAAAATCGATACCAAAGAATTTTCAAAATCTTTAAAGAAAATGATTGATTCAAATAAATAGAAAATAGGAGTGGATAAGAATGGATATATTAAACTGGATAAAAACAATAGGAGAATGGGGACTTACGGTAGTCACATTAGCTGGTGGATTCGTGCTTGCTGGTGTTGGTATATGGGGGATTGTCATGGCATGGAAAGGTAAAAACAAAGAACATAAGGATGCGATTACATCACTTCTTGTTGGAACGGTAGGAGGAGCTTTTATTTACTTTGGAGGCTCGCACTTATTAACTCTTTTTCAGGGCTTAGGGCAATCTATTCCGTTCTTTTAAAAAAGCAAAAAAATACAACGAGCATCTGTTCATGTGTTTACGCATGAATAGATGCAATAAGGAGGAAATGAAGTGTTGAAAAAATTAAGTATCACTTTAACAACTTTATTGTGTGCTGGAATGCTTGTGGCTTGTGGGAACACAACAAGCAAACAAGACAAAGGAAATGAAAGCAAACCCCAACCGACAGTTAAAAAAGTACAAGATGTAGCATTTATGAATGATGTTGCAACTGGAAATGAACGAGTGTGGTTATTTTTAGGTAAGGATTTTACAAAAGATTCAATGGTTAAGAATGCACTACATGTAAAAGATGGAAAAGTAGAGGTAATTGACACAGACTTAGACTTAAAATCGTTGGATGATGTGGAAGATAAAGATTTATGGGGATTCTTGGTTAAAGAAAACCAAGAACAATTTAAACAAACGAAAAACGAAAAACTTCAATCTGCAAAAGTTCGACTAAAAGCTAACGAGGATTTTTTAAAACGTTTTGACCAATACAATGCAGAAGAAGATGCAGATGTCGATGGGATAAAAAAAGATGAAGCACAAAGACACTTAGCTTCCTCTAAAAAAAGTGTAGAAATGATTCAGTCAACAGACAAAATTGAACCTATAAATGTAAAACCGTCCGCAAAAGTAAAAACGGATGCAACTGGAAATCATGTAGCTTCAGAAAGCATCTACTTTGAACCTGAAAAAGAAGAGGCGTTAATTTTCAATGATTCATATAGCCATGGTGACTATACCTATATTCCAGAAGGACATATGGAAATACTTAGTCGCAAATATGTGGGATATAAAGGCGAAAGTGACACACTTATTACTCGGAAAACAAAAGATATTCGTTCCGTTCAGTTTGATAACTTAAAAGAAAAAAGAGTAAGCGAATTTGATTCAGAATAGATAATGCCAAGTCGTTAAGTTAATAATTATCTGAATTAAAAAAGTATATATCAAAAAAAGATAGGAGAAAGAAAATGAGGTTTAGTGAAGAAACAACAAGAACATTGAATAATATTGTGCTGACGCTTTTATTTTCCCTAATGTGGATTCTTTTACTGATAGGAGTTAGTAGTGTATTAGATTTAACGTTAGGGCATGTAAAGAGTGGATATATTTTATTTTTTACTCTACCCATTTATGGTGTTTTGTACAAAAAAGTCTTTAATCTTCTTCAAAAGAAGAGAGTTATATAGTTTTTTAGAAGTGACAGACAGCTAGTGCCGACAAAAGGTGAAGAACAGTAAAAATTCGCTAGTTAATATAGCAACTAACGAATTTTCAATTATTCAAGTGAAATAATCATAGCTTAAAAAAAGAAAATTCTCAAATGTATTTATTTTGCGTTTTAAGCCGTTTTAACTATTTTGGGAATAAATATATATAAATCTAAGAATATGCTCTTAGAAAAGAAATTAAGTAGGAAAAAATACGAAATTAAGGAGTTGTGTTCATGGGAATTGTAAAAGTTTTGAAAGTCATTGATGCAGAAGAAGAAGCTCTTGTCCGATTTGAACAAGAAGTAAAAAAGAGAGGTTACAAAGTTTATACCGATGGAGAAGAGTTATTATTTGAATTTGGAACAACACCAGATGGAGAAGAGTTATTATTTGAATTTGGAACAACACCAGAAACGACAGAAGCCTTTCTTGAACAAGTCGAAGAGTATGCGTTTGATTTAAATATAGACTATGCAAAAGTGAAGTTAGTGTACTTGAATCCAGAGACAGGAGAAAAAGAAATAAGTAATTCAGCAATTAATGAATTTGCTAAAGATAATGATTTAGAAGATATATCAGAAGGGATGCCAATTAGTATTTTGCCTTACTTAATTGACTATATCTTTGAGAATGAATCAAAGTTTCAATCTGAAATAGAAATGTTGTTTAGTGAATCAAAAGAAATAGAAAAAATAGCCGATGATGATGTATTCATTGATGACGTATCCGAAGAAATGGAAAGTAGCAAAGTATCTGAAGATGAAGAAGAGAGTTTTCAACCATCGGTTTTTGAAAACAATCAAGAAACGAATCAAGAAGAAACTGTGTATTCAGAAAATAATGATGTTGTGTCGCAGGAAGAAAAAAGCACGAATCTTCAGGAACAGAGAGAAAACTATCCTGAAGCAAAAAATGATTACTTGTTAGAAAAAGCGATTGCGTTGTTTGACAGTCATTATCATAGTCGCTTGCCAAGTTTTGATGAAGTGACGAATAAAGAACTACAAAAAGAACTGCTTAATGCACAATTTACTGTGGCGAAGGCAAGAGACAAAGGTATTGATAAGATTTATCAACGATTAAAGATAGAAACAAAGCATTTAAAACAAGTGGTTGAAACGCAGGTCATTAAACAAGCGAGAGAAGCGCACGAAGAAGTTATTAATACCATTGAGCGTAACTTAACTATCGATATTAATCACTTGCTCAATGAGAATGATTTACAATACGAAAAAGATAGAGAAGCGTATGTGCAATCACAAATTCCTAACCTTAGAAAAGAATACGATTCGAAGCATTTTGCAAATTATCAAAGTGTCTTGACGGCAGAGATAGACCAGCTTAGAGAACGAAGCAATCGAGAAATTCAAGAAGAAAATAAACGATTTTCTGAGTACGTTGCATCTATCTTTAAGGAAAGTGACGAGGAGACTATCAGTAGCCTTGCATTAGACGATATTATTGCCGAATACAACAAAGTAGCAGAAGAGCAAAAAGATTTGTTAATCATCCAAGCAAAAAGTCTAAAAGGGCAAATCGGAGAAACAATGGCAAAAATGATGAACGAGCGAGATGCATTGAAAAAAGAGCTAAGACAAATTGAGTTGAAGGCTGAAACGGAACAGGAATCGGTGCAAGAGCGTATTGATGAAAGGGTAAAAACAGGTATAAAAGAACAACTTGAACAAATAAAACGAGAAACCCAAGAAAAATTGTCTAATGCTTCTAAAAAAGAACATGAATTATTACAAGAATTAGAAACATTAACTGAAGTAATTGAATCTTTAAAGAAGGAAAACGAAACACTAACAAGAGAAACTCTGCCAACTGCTCATGATACAAAAATTCAAATGACGGAAAATAATACAAAGCAAGAGCCGTATCAAGTCCAAGATAAACGTTTTTCCATCGCTAAATTAGTAATAGGAAGTGTATTGGGTTTGGCGATTTTAGGTGTAGGTGGAGTAGGTGTGTACAACTTAGCTGGAATTAAAAATGAATTAGTACAAGAAAATTCTCTAGCAAAGGAGCGTTACCTTTCAAGCCTTGAAACGGATGGAAAGCTAGATAAAGTAGCAAAAAAAATGAAAGAGTATGGCTATAACAAAGATGCTATTGCAGGAATGTATCTGGAAAATGAAGATTATATTTCAGCATTAAAAACAGATAGTAGTATATTACCTGAATTTTATGTGTATCTAAATGAACAGGAAGCAAAAAAACAACAAGAGATATTAAAAAAAATCAAGGATAAGAAAATTCTGGGAGATAAACAAATGCAGGGTGTAAATCTTCGGTTGGCAGTGTTAGGAAACAATAAAGAAGAAGTGGTAAAACTATCTGATAAAGCAGATAAAGATAGTGCCAAAATTGGTATTTCGTACTTGATTAAAAATAAAGATTTTGAAAATGCAGGAAATCTATTAAAGACATATCCAGATGAAGTGCTAGCAAGGGAGTTAAAACAGGCAAAAGAAGAAGATACACAAGCAAAAATAGAAGCAACAAAAAAAGAAATAACGGATATAAAAAATAAGATTGATACTGATTCTAAAAAATCTAGTAGCTTGCGGGAAGAGTTGAAAAAACTGACGACTTCAAAAGACAAAGATAAGGGCAAAAAAATTCAGGAGAAAGAAAAAGAGATTACTGCAAATGACAAGGAAAAAGACGAATTACAAAAGAAACTAGCAGAGAAAGAATCAGCGCTAAAAAGTTTGGAGCAGTGACAAGAAAATCCGTAATGAATGGATAGTTTTACACTCAATGCGGGAGGTAAAACTATCTTTTTTACAAAAATCAAAGTACAGGAGGATGAACGATGGCAAATAATCATAAAGATTACAATCAATATGCGGGTAATAGATACAGTTTACGAGCTAAAACGTACCACATGATACAGAGAGTGGATTTTATATCAGATAGATTAAACTCTTTAGGGGATTTATTAGTTACAACTTGGCTGGGTCTTATGTTATCGATTGTAACGTTATTAGGTGTAGGAGGATTGATGATAGGCAAAATCATTATGGCGAATAATCTTGCAACATTAGCAAAAAATTTACCAGCTATCCTTTTAATAGTCATTGGATTTATCTTGGTTACGCTCAATGTTTTGTTAACTAATCCATCTATGGGGCTACAAATTGTTGTAAGTACAAAATTTTTATTGAAGAAATTTCAAGAACGAAAGAATACAGGTCAAAATAAAGATTTTAGACCTTTTCGTTTTGCTGAAGGAACAAATAAAAGTGTAGTTGAACAGCTAAACAAAAAAGGGTCTGATTATCTTGTAATGTACCGAGTAAAAGGAGCCGTTAGTCCAGTTACGTTTCAAGATGAGATGAACAAGTTAGCAGAATTAAATCATCAACTTTTAGCAAATATAGAAAGAGACACAATAATTACAACGGTGAACTCTGTTCAAAGCTCAAAAGTATTGCCAAAAGAATTGCCAGCAAATGCGACTGTCGCAATGAAAAGGAAACGTGATATTAATTATTTTGTGGCATCAAGCATCAAATACAATCAACAGTTAGATACACTGGTTGTCTTATCTTGTCCTTCATTAGATATTTTGCGAAGTCGTAAAGAATCGGTGGAAGCAGTTTTTAGAAAGGGTTTGGTAATTGGTTTTTATCAACTGGTAGAAAAAGAACTCGAACGAGAATTTCACACAGTCTTTGGTTAGGAGGAGTATACATGGCGTTTAAATTAATCAAATCCAAAGCGAAACGCAAAAAAAGCGAGAAGGATAAAGAAAAATTTGACATGCAAGATAAAAAAATTAAAAAGTTAAAATTAAATGTTTTAGGAAAGAATCTTGTAGTGGGAAGCGACAAAGAAAAAAAGGGAGAGAGAGGTTTTACCTTTCCTTTTGGTTATCAAGAAGAAGATGCTTATTTATTTTTAGGACAGAAAAAGGTTGTTTGCTTTTTTGATGTGTTAATTCAATATGGCACATTTAATCCTGCGCCAATAGGTTGGTTATTGAATATCATACCTCGAGAAGAAATAGAAAGTGGAAAAGTAATGTTTTTCCAAAAGCAAAGAGGAATGGATAGAGAACGAGAAAGTGAAATTATTGAGACAGAAATAGAAACAAACGTTACGACAATGATGAATTCAGGAGACGGTAAGAGTTCAAAAGAAAATACTCAAAAAATAAGCAGAATCCATGATATGAAAATTGCGGGTCAACTCTCTGGAAAAAACGATACGATTGTTGATAGTAATATTCTTTTACGAGTAGAAGCAGAAAGTGCTGAAAAGGTTGAAAAGGCAATTGCAGAATTAAAAGAAGCGTATAAACATTATGCAGTAAAAGGAGTTCTGCTAATCAGACGAACAGGGGAACAGATGGAAGACTTAGAAAATTTATTTACACATATAAAAGCGGATGCGTGGCATTCTTCCGATATGGCAACGGTAGCAGCGGGTCGTATTTTTTTACCATCAAGCGGTTTTTCAGACACAACAGGGACGTATGTAGGCACAGACATTAGCGCTTTGCTCTCAAACAATCCATCAATTATTGATTTTACAGGTGTAAACAATGCAGTTGTTTTCATGGGAGGAGTTTCTGTTTTTGGTTCAATTGCTGGAATGGAAGGCGGAGCTATGTTTCAAAATAGCGGAAGTGCAGTTGCGCATGTAATTTCTGAAGCAAATTACCTTTCAGGTAAAAGGGTTCATCATATTGTCTTATCGCAATTTTCGTATCACTCTTCAGATAGTCTCGTATTTGATATGTCTAAGGAATCAATTAATCCCTTAGAAACGTTTGGTACACCTGAAACAGTGCAATTAGATGCAACAGCAAATTTTAATAAAGCAACTGCGGTTATGTTGTTGCTATCAAATGTTGCGAATGAAGAAAGGTATGCAGAATTAGAGGTTGAATTAAAAAGAGTTCTAGTGGATTGGTTTATTCATAATGCGAATAATAGTGGGATGTACACAAAAAATCCTGAAAGTGAACCAAATAGAGCGAGAAGAATATTAGCAACTGGAAATCACAAAAACTATCCAACCCCTTATGATTTATTACCAGCGTTAAAGACAAATGTTGCAAAGAGGAAAACGGACGGAGAAAAAGCAGGAGAGACGGCAGACTTTCTTTATAACACTTTAAGCACAGCGTTTAATGAATTTCCCAATATATTTCATAAAGAAACAACATTGCCAGATGTATATAAAGCAACGGATAGGAATATCTACTACGATATTTCAGCATTAGGTAGTAATAAGAAAATTGCAAGTGCCGTTTTTCTGAATGTTTTAGCTTATGTTACCAACAGAGCTTTAGAGGGTGAACAAATTGTTATTCATGGGTTAGACAAAATAAATGTACCTGTAGACCTTTTGACACCGTACAAAGACAGGATTGATAGAAAAAACATTGGCTTAATCACTGTTTTTGAGGAATCAGAAAGTGAAGTTAATCCTAAATCATATGCAAAGTTTAGCGGACGACTAACAAGACAAGATGCAGTTGTTTTAGGAGGATTAACTGAAGATGAATTGATGTATATTAATCAGTCTTGGAGAAAAGAATTACCAGTTCCAGTCGCAAATAAATTGTTAGAGGCAAATAATGGTATTTTGTATTTCTATCGAAAAAGAGATAGGGTCGGAGCTTTAGTTAATACGCATTTAATACTGTAAGGATGGGGAAAATGAAGAAAAATAAAAATAAGTTGTTAGTTCTGACTGCTATGTTGACTATGCTGTTAGGTATTAGTTTAAGCAGTAATAGTGTGACTTATGCGAACTTTGAAGGGTTTAAGAATAACTGCCTAACTGATATTCAGGATTCGGATAGTAAGAATGATACAGGAAAAAACACATCTGAAGAGAATAGTGGAAGTAATGGTTCATGGGATGAAAAAGGAACAAAGGCTAACAAAGTAGCACAGAATATGTGGGATTACTGGAAAAATAAAGGCTTCAGTGGTGCAGGAATCGCAGGAGTTATGGGAAATGTTGACCATGAAGGGGGCTTTGAAATTCCTGATAGAGCAGAGGGTCATTTTGGTAATAACTCTAAAGAAAATGGTCTTTCAGAAGGAAATATCCCCACTACAGGAGCTGGTTATCCAATAGGTAAGTCTGGAAAACCTGAAGGAGGCGGGGGTCATTATCAATTTACACCATTTTCTAAGTTTGCTCCTGTAGGAGATAGTAAATGGAAAAGTACAGAGGCACAAAGTGAATATGTTTGGACATCCGAGGTAAGAGATGCAAGTTGGTTAAACAGCTATATTCAGCTTGATTCTGTGGAAGAAGCTGTGACAATGTGGTTCACAAAATATGAACGTGGAGCATCGCTAAATCCAGCAAAAATAACTTCAGGAAAAAAAGCATACCAAGTATTTGGTGGTTCAAAGATAAAAGGGGATAGCGCCCTAGCAAATGCGATAGATACCGCTAAAGATGGTGAAAATAAATCTGAAGAAAAAGCAAAAGGTGATTTTTGTTACGGCTCGAATGGAAAAGTGGCAGATACAAAAAGTAATACAGAAAAATCAGAAAAAGCGATAAAGCTACTAGCCGATACTTTAGGGAAATCAATCAATAACGGAGAGTGTTATGGATTGACTGCTTATTATGTTGAAAAAATGGGCGGACCGCAGTTAATGGGTTCTGGAAAAATGAACGCATGGGCAATAGGCTCTGACTATGACTGGGAATCGCACGGATGGAAAGTAATCAACAATCCTAAACCTAGTGATTTAAAAGCCGGAGATGTAATCAATTGGCAAGGGGGAGGGAAAATTGCCATTAGTTCTTATGGTCATACAGGAATAATCCAAAGTGTAGAAGGAAATAATACCTTTAAAACTTTCGAGCAAAACGCCGAAAAAGGTAGAGTTAGCGCAGAATATACGAGAAAGTATGAGGATAATGTCATCACTAGTCTAGTAAGAAAAATAAAATAAACGAGCAAAGGAGAAAGAAAATTGAAAAAAACAAACCTTGTTGTAGGAATCTGTATTCTTGCGATGTTATGTTCACTGTATTTTCTTTTCAGAACAAAAGAAACGGACAAGATTAATACTATAAAACAAGAAAATAGAAGCCTAGAAAAGGAAATTTCTTTTTATAAAAAGGAGACGGAACGCTATACAGTGGAAAATATAGCAGAGCAGGCTGAGCGTGACAATATAGATATTGATAAAAGTATGCAAGAGATTGAAAAAAAGATACAAGAAGGAATCAAAAAAGTTTACAAAAAAAATGTTTCAAGAGAAGAGTACATTTCTTTACAAAGTGAATTACCTTCCTTATTGGGACAACAGTTTGCAGAAAAGCTCATCAATAAATTTGACTTGGTATTTACCCAACCAAAAGTAGACAGTGCAGATGGGGAAGAATTACAAGATTTGAAGATTTCTTTTGGTAAATATCAAGTAGAAACAAAAAGTATCGAAATAGAAGTTTTTGTAAAAAGCCTTTATGGAGATAATCAACCAATAATCGTAAACAGTTTGTTTACTCTCAATTATAAAATTAAAGAGAATGAATTGGAGTTAGAAAAATTTAGCCAACAAAATACCTGAAGGAAGGAATAGAATCTTTATGACAAAGGAAAAGATAGTAAAGATAGGTATCTGCCTATTATCAATTTTCGCTATTAGCATATCTATTTATAAAATGTATGAAAGAGAATCAGAAATACAACAATTGTCAAAAGATAATAAGGTTTTAGCAGAAAAATTAGTAGCAGAGAAAAAAGAATATGACAAGCAAAAAAAGAAGGTTCAGGCAGAATTGAATCAACAAATGAATGTAAAAGGAAAGCCTCTTTTTAGCAAGATAATGACATTGAATCATGATTACCAGAAGAAAGAAAAATTAGCCAATGATTTTTTTCAAAATTACTATACGTGGAATAACAGTCAAGAATATCACAATAGAAAAGACAAATTAAAAGAGCTAACCGAAAAAAATATCTTAGACGATAAGAATTGGTTTGATGAGGGAAAGGATGACTTGGGAGGTGACTATATCAAAATTTCGGGCATTCAATCAGAATTAATAAAAACGACAACCTATGTCACAAGTACAGGACAGCCATTTGTTGAAGTAGAATTTAGCAGTTGGTTTGATAAAAACAAAGCAAATTCTTCTGAGAAGAAAAAGTATTATCTTTTAAATGTAGATGAAACAAACAATAAAATTAACCAATTGGAAAGCATTTTCTAACGAATGTGGAAGTAAGGAGGGATGAGTTTGTGGTAATTGAGTATGTATTAAAGGGACTTATTATCGCTACAATACTTGCTTGTATTCAAATTAGTTATAACACGCTATTGTATCGACAATTTGGTGTATCAAGATGGATAAAATTTATCATCATTAGTCTTTTTTCTGTGGGTATCGGCGGGGTATTGATTTATTATACGAAGAGTTTTGTTCAGTTGCCTTATGTAGAAATAATAGTAAATTTTACAGATACATTGTTATTTGCTTTCTTCGGTTATATTTCTAAATGGTTTTTATTAATATGGTTTGTATTGCCTGTGTTAAGTGTGTGGGCTGTCTACCTAATAAAATCTATTATTTATGTTATTAATAACAGAATAAAGTTTAGAAAATGGCAAAAGCAGAATCAAGAAACTAGCATGCAAGAAAAACAAGAAATGAATATGACAGAAACAAAAAGTAAGGAACAAGAAAATATTAGCGAAGAAACTATTTACTTTTTAGAGGATGTAGAGACAACGAACATCCGATACAATACCATTCTTGGGTTGCAAAGAGTATATGAATTAGCAAAGAAGAAGGGTTTGCAATTAGGAAAAACACAGAGAGGGTACGTAGCTGTTTATTCAAATACTGAAGGTGTTAATCTTTTAAGCAATATATTGCAAGACCACGGAATAGAGAAATACGAGCTGGAAAAGCGACCATCAGTTGTATTCATCAATAAAGAAGCAGTAAAAGGAATACCTATCAAGAAAGCAATGGAAAAACTAAAGGCAGGTGAAAGTATTGAATAAGGAATTTTTATTTATGGTAGTATCGCAATGGCTTTTCCCGATTTTGGTAATGGTGATACTGTTTATTCCATTTACGAAATATCTTAATAATATATACGAAAAAGTAGATATTGAGAGGATTTGGAAAGGATTTTTATTTATAGGTATTGTGTTTGGAGGACTATTTCTTGTTTGGTATAACGTAGAGAAATCTACTTGGTTTAGAGAAATAGCTGGTTATACAAAACAAGGAACTAGCTGGGTGGCAAGCACTGAACAAGCGCAAAATGCTATTAATTGGGGCAATAATATGTGGAGGAAAGTATTACAGTTTATAATAAAATGGTTGCCAATTTACTTTAGAGCTTTTGTTTTAGTATGGGTGATTTCCAGTGCTATTTATATTCAAAGCCTTATTTGGCGAATTAGCTTTGTCAGAGGAGCAAATATTATCATTAACACTGTGGTTCTTTTTCCTTTCTTAGTTTTTAAATATTTATTTGGTTATCAAACACCTATTTTTGATTTTGTTTACTCAAAATTGTTTATAGCGAAGTTAAAAGAAAATTTAAACGATAGCTATTTTAAAGCTATAGAGGGGAAAGATGAAAAAGGGCAAAAATTTGAAAGTGGTGCAGGTGGTACAGCACAAATACAGAGGGTAAAAGCAACCGCTATTGCAATAAAAAGAACGAAATCTAAAATACGAACAGCAGGTGGTATAAGACGAGCAGAACTGATTACAAAAAATAGTAGAGAAACAGATACTGATAGACTAATCAAGCAATCTTTAAGTGGATTTGGAAAAAGAATCATAGCTTCTTCTATTCGCTTCCAAGATGACCCAATATTAAGTGTAGAACGAGGCGGATATTTTTTTGATAGTGATGTATCTTTTAACTCAGGAGATGTGCTAGGGACATGGAAGTCTATTTTTTCTAATCCATTTTCACAAGAAGTTCAAGTGAAAAATGGAGGTGAAGGCTTTTTCCACGCAACAAGAAATATTTACAAAGAGATGGGAAAATATATTATTCATTTCACCCCAATAGCGATATATGAACGGATTGTAGAGAGGGAGTTTAGGTTGTACACTCCAGATAGGACGGCAGAAAAAATGAAATATAAAGCACAACAAAATTTAGACTTATCCGTAGTTCCAGAACCAATAGACCCAGATACCGGTAACGATAGAGAAAAACAAATAGAAATTGCAAGAAAAGTTGCTAAAGAGCGTATTAGCGATGTTACTAATGCTTTGAATACTTATAAAATTAATGGGGTATTTGATAGAGTTCTGGTTGGTGGAACATCTGCGATTTACCAATACACCCTACCTAGAACTGCTGACCTACCGTCGGATTTGAACAGAGTACAAGAAGGTATTTCTCAATTATTAAAAACTGATGAGGTTCCAATTATTACTATAGGTGCAGGGATTCTATCTATTTCTATTGTTAATGGTGTTAATATACCAGTTGATTTTAAAAATATGATTACATCGAGAAGAAAAGGTATGAAAAGTATTATTTCAGGGATTGCAGGTGTCGATGCACAAGGGAATAATATTTATGTTGAATTAGGAGACAATATACCGCATTTAATGTTGTTCGGGGCAACAGGATGGGGTAAAACCGTGACAATAATGAATATTGTTTTCTCTGCGATGTCGGCAGTTACTCCAGACATGCTTAAAATAGCTTATATTGATGGGAAAGGGAACTCATTTGAGTTTATGCGCTCAGATAACGTGGATAGTCCACACTATCATCCTAATCCATTTACCTATGCACAACCAGCAGATGCTAGTGGTGATATTGATTATGCACGAGCATTGTTGAAACATTTTGAACGAGAAACTAGACGTAGAATTGACCTATTTAAGCATCGTGGAGTTTCAAAAATAGCCGAATTTAATAAGAAATACCCAAAAGAATATTTATATGAAATTTTAGTAGTATGTGACGAGTTTTCAGCCATTACAGATTTAGATAATCTCTTAAAAGCAAGTGAATTAGCTGAAAAAGGAACAATTGATACTTTTGAATATTTAGCTAAAATGTCTCGTTCTGTAGGAATCCACTTGTTACTTGCGAATCAAACTGCAAGAAAAGAAAAAGTTCCGGGGAAAATATCTGCGAATATTGGTGGGCGAATTAGTCTTAAGGTGAATGAACCCATTGAAAGCGACATTGCGCTACCAGATTCTAATATTGCAGTTCATCTCATCAATCAAGCAGGAGAGTTTTATAGTACTTTAAATGGTATTAGAAACGCTGAACATGGAAACTCGCCTTATTTATCTGATGACACAATGAACGCCTTAAACGATGGATTAGAGGCTAAATTTGGTCATCATGAGTATGTAGTGACAAGAAAAGAAGTCATGAGAGAAGTTTATGGAGAGGATTTAGAGAGTTCATTATATGAAGTTCCCGACCCAATGCCAAATGTAGATACACCTATTGACGAATTATTATACGTTGTAGCAAAATATCCAGAATGGGCAGTTGCTAACAAAGATAATAGTGTTTTTAAACGAAATAAGGCGATTAATTCGGATAGTCCTAGCGAGAGAAAGAAAAACAATACTTTGCTTAACGAGGCTTTAGATTTAGCGGAAAAGGGACAAGAACGTTCCGTACTTTAAATGAAAAATAGGAGTTGAGAAAATGAACGAAAATCAGTTGCTAAAAGAGTTTAGAAATAAAGTAGAAGAAAGGTTTAACAACAAATATGAAGAATTTTTACATGAACGAGGTATTCCTTTAAGATTTGTTCCAAGAAACGCTTTAGAAAAAGTTGTTAATAAACAGATGGATTTTGGTTTTCATGAATTTGTAGACGAGCAAAAAGGAGAAATCAAAGAAAATAATTATACCGATAAAATAGATGATTATGTAGCAGAGAATTACAATGATTCATATATATATCTTCAGTTTGAACAAGTAATTAAAGAAGAGGAGATAGCAACTAAGATAAAAGATGAATTGCTATCAATGTTGATGACTACTGACCCATATAGAAACTTACCTAGAAGTTATTGGTTAACGCAAGTAAATAAAGTAAGAACGTTAAAAGAATTAGGTAGATACGTTGAAGATGTAGAGGATTTTATTATCACATATGCTCCAGAATGGGAAGAAATTTTAGAAGAAAATAGATAAAAGATAGCGGGGAATCACTGTATGAACATTTATATGGTGATTCCTTTTCTTTGTTTATCAAAAAGTGTAAAATAGAACATAGGTCTTATTTTACCTTTACACGACATATTAAAGGGGGAATTATAGTGGATTCAAACGATAGAAAGAAAGTATTTGTTTTTCAGGGGAATGAATATACAAGTTATTATCAGTTAGAAAAGGTGATGGGGATAGCAAGGCGAACTATTCAATACAGACATGAAGTGAAAGGTATTCCTATTGATGAAGTACCTAATTTCGTACCTAGTCCTCCTGAAGCAAGATTTGGTAAAAAAGTATATTTTCCTAATAAACTTGAAAACAATAAGCATATTGAAGATGAATTGAAAAAAATAGTGGAATATCCAAAAGAACCGATTCTTTACATAGGGGAGGACAGAGAAAGAGAAAAGGAATCGAAAAAGAAATATATTTCGTGGTTGAAAGAAGCACCTAAAACATTAATTAAGAGAGAGTTGAGAATATCTGAAGAAGAATTGAGGCATCTTATTGACAGGGAAAAAGGTAAGTATTTTTATGCAACAACGCTACATGAAAACGAAAAATCTTTAATAGAGCAACGTATAGCTATTATCAAACAAGTCTCTGAAACTAGTAATTAGTTAAGGGGGAAAACACACTTTAATTTAAAAGTGTGTTTTTTTTTAAGTTTTTTTATGAGAGTTTGTTAAAGTTTGATGGGTTCGGATGAGTTTAATTTGAATTATATATGCTTGTTTTTAACAAATTTGAACAAATAATAAGTGTTTTTAAACTAAAAAAATTAAAAATGATACTATTTTCAGATTAATTAAAAAATGAAAAAATATCCACATCATAATTAATGGTATAAAAATAATACCAAATAAGACAAACGGGACTGACGTGGTATAAAAATAATACCAATATGAAGGGTGCTATTCCTTATATAAGGAATAGCACCCTTCATATTGGT
>OBDG01000053.1_pt1 | contig 48850 bp, 39 predicted proteins | sample 1481331 | NCBI WGS metagenome assembly OBDG01 (sample SAMN00990124, study PRJEB22392) | human gut metagenome
TGTATTTTAAAAATAGTTCTTTAAATTATATACCCACCACATTTGGTGGAGAACCAATAATAATTGGAATATATAGATTTACTACTAAAGTATTAGAACATTTCAATAGAAGGTTCGTTTCTTTCATAGTCATACGCATTATATATACCCTATTCTCAATCTATTTAATACGTAAAACATGAAATTTTCTTATTAAATTTATTATTTCCATCATATCATTACTTTTAATTTAATGATGTTCAATTTAAATATTAGGTCAATAACATATTTATGCTTTTTATGGATACTTTCAAAAATAACAGCCCCAAACGATAACTTGAAAGGGGCTGTTAAATATTTAACTATTGCATTTGGTCTATCATTTTCTTGTTTCTTTCAATCATTTTATCAAAATACGTATCGTATCTTTGCCATTCTTCTTGAGTAATGGGCGTCATATTTAATACACCGCCAAGATCTTTGATTGCATATAATAGTAAAAACATTACATCTTGAACAGTAATCGTTTTGTTAAGCAATGTCTCTAATGAGGCCATACAAGATGGTTCAATTTCAGGATATTTAAATTTAGTCACTTCACCTTTTAAAGCATGTTCATAAAATGTTTGCATCATCAATGCACGTTCTGAACCAGAGCCTTCAACACAAAGATAAATTTGTACAGCAATACCGCCTCTAACTCTTCGTTGCGATATGCCTGCAAATTTCTTACCATCGATACTTAAGTCAAATTTTCCTGGGCAATAAGAATGTTCAATTTCCATCGTATCAATATCAACATTCTCATCTTCGAACATTTTGCTAATTAAGAGGTACATCACAGTAAACGCTTCATCAATCGTTGTTTCTGTTTGTCCTTTGAACATCAGCGATATATTTAATACACCTTGATCTAGAACGACACCTAAGCCACCAGAATTTCTAACAATGGCATTATAACCAATCTCATTCGTTAAATAATCAATGCCATCTTTTAAAAACGGCAATCTTGAATCATGAATACCAAGAATAACAGTATGTTGATGAATCCAAGTACGCACAACATTATCTGATATATCTTTGCCCACACTTTCGCAAAATGTATCATCGAATGCGAAAGATTGCATAGGTTCTAATCCAGAAGAATGATCGATATATCGCCAGTTGACGCCATTAAAATATTTACTCGCTAAATCCATCGTTATTGTAAGGCTTGCGCTGCTGTAATAATTGAAAGATTGTATACATCTTCAATTGAGCAGCCACGTGATAAGTCATTTACTGGAGAATTTAAACCTTGTAATACTGGACCAACTGCATCATATCCACCTAAACGTTGTGCAATTTTGTAACCAATATTACCAGCTTCTAAACTTGGGAATACAAAGACATTTGCATCACCTTGTAATTTAGCACCTGGCGCTTTTTTCTCAGCAACACCTGGTACAATCGCAGCATCAAATTGGAATTCGCCATCAATGATTGCTTCTAATTTTTCTTCTTCAGCTTTTTGTTGTGCTAATTTGACAGCTTCTTGAACTTTTGTCACGTCGTCTGATTTAGCAGACCCTTTTGTTGAAAAGCTTAACATTGCAACTTTTGGATCCATGCCAAAGCTTAATGCTGATTTTGCACTTTCTACTGCAATTTCTGCAAGTCCTTGTGAATCAAGTTCTGGATTGATTGCACAATCACCAAAGATGTATTGTTCATCACCTTTAATCATAAAGAAGATACCTGATGTTCTTGATACACCTGGTTTCGTTTTGATGATTTGTAAAGCTGGACGCACAGTGTCGCCTGTTGAATGTGCTGCACCACTAACTAAACCATCTGCTTTACCAGCATAAACAAGCATTGTACCGAAGTAGTTCACATTGTTTAATAATTCTTGTGCTTGTTCTTCAGTCGCTTTACCTTTACGTCGTTCAACAAATGATTGAACTAATTCAGCTTTCAATTCACTTGTCGCAGGATTAATTAATTCAATATTAGAAATATCAAGATCAAGTTTTTGCGCTAAAGATTGAACCTTAGTCTCATCACCTAACACGATTGGTGTAACATAATCTGTTGCTTGTAATTGTGTTGCAGCTGTTAGAACACGTTCGTCCTCTCCTTCAGGTAATACGATTTTAACGTTTTTACCAGAAAGTTTGTCTTTTAATACATTTAATAAATCAGCCATAATGTCCTCCTGTAATATAAATCTTATTAATCATTCACGGTATAATTATACGCCATTTTATTTCATAATGCCACGTCACCAATTTGTAATCATAATTTTATCGTTACCCCTTTGCTTTATGATAAAATTTATAAAGAACTGATGATTTTTGAAAAGGAGCGATAAACATGAGTCAAGCAGCCGAAACATTAGATGGTTGGTATAGTCTACATTTATTTTATGCAGTTAATTGGGCATCATTACGTCTAGTTCCAAAGGACGAACGCGATGCACTTGTCACTGAATTTCAATCATTTTTAGAAAATACAGCAACTGTAAGATCATCAAAATCTGGTGATCAAGCTATTTATAATATAACTGGTCAAAAAGCAGATTTGTTATTATGGTTCTTACGTCCTGAAATGAAGTCTTTAAATCATATTGAAAATGAATTTAACAAATTGCGCATTGCTGACTTCTTAATCCCTACATATTCATATGTATCAGTCATTGAATTGAGCAATTATTTAGCTGGTAAATCTGATGAAGATCCTTATGAGAACCCTCATATCAAAGCAAGATTATACCCAGAATTACCACATTCTGATTATATTTGTTTCTATCCAATGAACAAACGTCGTAATGAAACTTATAACTGGTACATGTTAACTATGGAAGAACGCCAAAAATTAATGTATGACCATGGTATGATTGGTAGAAAATATGCTGGCAAAATCAAACAATTTATTACTGGTTCTGTAGGGTTTGATGATTTCGAATGGGGCGTAACATTGTTCTCAGATGACGTATTACAATTCAAAAAAATTGTATACGAAATGCGCTTTGATGAAACAACAGCACGATACGGTGAATTCGGTAGTTTCTTTGTAGGACATCTTATTAACACAAACGAATTCGATCAATTCTTTGCGATTTCTTAATACATTGGTACGTTTATAAATTAATAAAAAAATTCCAAGCTTATCGGTTTAAGCTTGGAATTTTTCGTTTATCTTCAGTATATTCCCGTATACATAAGACGTGATTTGGTAAATAGTTGAAATCTGTATGTTTAAACTTATATATATGTGCTAATGTATTATCAATAACAAAGTACACTTTGCTCATAGCAAAGTGTACCCGAGTAGTCTTCCTTGGGAGAACTTTAACTACTATCACTACATATAAACGTTAACCTCAATAGAAATTATACAGTCGCTACTCTATACAATTTTTGTAATGGTTAACTAATATTATTTTAACCTATTTGAAATATTTGAAACATATTTTTGTCGAATTTTTTTCAATAATTTTTCCTTTTTATACTTCAAGAGAATTTTAACTACTAAAAATTCCGATGATTATTATTACAATAGTATCAAATATTAGTTTTTTAAAATCAATAACAACTTATCAAAAAGCTCATGTGGTTATTTTATAGTGTATAAACTATAATGAGTATTAAATTCTTATAAACAATGGTGATGAAATGGACATAAATTCAGAAGAATACAAACAAGAGGTACTTATCAAAGACGTTGTCATGCTTGCTGCTCGCATACTATTAGAATCTGGTGCAGAAGGTACGCGTGTAGAAGATACCATGACACGTATTGCAAAAAAACTTGGTTACAGTGAAAGTAACAGCTTTGTTACAAACACTGTCATCCAGTTTACGTTACATTCGGAATCGTTTCCTAGAATATTTAGAATTACCTCTCGAGATACAAACTTAATAAAAATTTCTCAAGCTAATAAAATTTCGCGTCAAATTACAAACAATGAAATTTCTTTAGCCGAAGCAAAAACGCAACTTGAAAAAATATATGTTGCTAAGCGTGACAGCAGTCTTCCCTTTAAAGGTTTTGCTGCAGCAATGATTGCAATGAGTTTCTTATATTTACAAGGTGGTAGATTGATTGATGTTTTAACTGCGATATTAGCAGGTAGTCTAGGATACCTAGTCACTGAGATTTTAGATCGCAAGTTACATGCACAGTTTATCCCAGAATTCATTGGTTCATTAGTTATTGGGATTATCGCCGTTATTGGACATACACTTATCCCAACAGGTGACTTGGCAACTATTATCATTGCGGCAGTCATGCCTATTGTTCCTGGTGTATTAATAACAAACGCAATACAAGATTTATTTGGTGGACACATGTTGATGTTCACAACGAAATCATTAGAAGCATTGGTTACTGCGTTTGGCATCGGTGCTGGCGTTGGTAGCGTATTAATTTTAGTATAGGAGTATCAGACTATGTTTTGGATCTTAAACTTTATCTTTAGCTTTTTAGCTTCAATGTTCTTCTGCGTCATTTTTGATGCACCTAGAAAATTATATCTATCATGTGGTTTCGTTGGTACATGTGGATGGATGGTTTACACCTTATTCTTCAACGGCTTTAATGTGCACACTATATACTCTAGTTTCTTTGGTAGTTTAGCATTAGGCTTGTTAAGTCATTATATGGCTCGTAAACAAAAAGAACCTGCCATCATTTTTATGGTAACGGGTATCATTCCATTAGTACCTGGTGGCTTAGCATACGATGCTACAAAAAATTTAGTCTTATTAAATTTCAGCACAGCAATAAATACAATGTTAGAAGTAACACTTATTGCAGGAGCCATCGCATTAGGTTTATTATTCGCCGACCAAATTTCTAAATTAATTGTTTCTGGGTTCGTGAAATCTTTTAAACGATTATAAATATTGTTAGAATTGGCTCAGCCCAAACTATTAGCAATTATATATAAGGTTCAGCTGCCTCGTCTTAAATGTCAATTTATAATACAAAAAATCGCACGATACGCCTCCGAATGAAGAAGGTATATTGTGCGATTCTTTTATTATTTAGTTTTTTCTTTTTCAGGTTCTTCAATCATATCATCAACTTCATTTTCACTTCTATTTAAAATCAAGCGACTTAATTCATCATTATCCATATTTTTCAATTTAGGATATCGAATCACAAAGAATATTAAACCGATGATTAACCATCCAAGTAATGCAATATAAGACGGTGCAGTCAGTGCTGCAGGAGAACCTGGCACTAATAACAACGCTAAGAAAATGAATGATACAAATGAGCCGATAATAGCAAACGTTTTGTAAACCGGTGCATACGTATTACTTTGTTTGTTATAACTGAATAATTTCGCTGCAGACAAACATGTAATAAAGTAGGCAATGGATACACCTGTAGATGACATATCTACAATCCAAGTCAATGCAGTTCTTCCTAGCCAAGGTGCAATTAACGACACACCTACTAGGAATATGATTGCGACATATGGTGTTTTGTATTTACTATGTAATTTACTAAACATTGTTGGCATAATACCTGAACGTCCCATAGAAAATAACAAGCGACTTGAACTCATCAAGAATCCATTTAAACCAGTAAATATACCCATCATAATTGCAATTGCTAATACACCTAATCCAATATAACCAAATGCTGTTTGTGTAACAGCACCTGTTAACCACAACTGCCCATTTAAACTTTGATGACTTGTTGATAACCAACCAGTGTATAAAATCATGACAACATAAGTTAATGATGCTGCTAATAAACTGTACACGATAAGCTTAAATGTCTTGTTTGGTGCAAAGTTAAACTCTTCTGCTGTTTGTGGAATATTATCAAATCCAACATATGCCCATGGTGCCACGGATACAATAACCACAATAGACACTAACCATCCTTTGCTAGGTTCAGCTAACGGTTGTAAATTTTCAAGTGCAAAATTATTACCAAAGAATGAACCAAAGAACATCAATAATACGACGATTACCATCGCCACACAGAAATAATATTGTAATGATCCAGATACACTTGCGCCACGAATCGTTACTAGCATGAATACAAGTAGTAATACGGTCGCAATAATGATTTCCGTAATATAAACGTCCCAGCCCGCAATGGTGTATAGTTTCCCATTATTTAAGACATCTGGCAATAAGAATTTAACTAGTAAACTGAATGCGGTCGCATTTAAAGCAACGACACAGACATAACCAAAAGTTAAAAACCATGATGAGAAGAAACTCACATATCTGCCGAAACTTAAGAAACTAAAGGCAAACGCGCCCCCTGATACTGGAAATCTCTCTACTAATGCGCCATAACTAACCGCAATTAATATCATTAATAATGCACCAATAACTATACCAATTGATGCTGCAATCGGACCTGACTGCTTAATCCAGTCTCCTGGTAAGATGAATGCGCCCCATCCGATACATGAACCATATGCAATCGCCCATACAAACTTTTCAGATAGGTTTTGTTTTAAATCGCCTCTATCTATTTGCTTATTCTTTTTTTCCATAAATAAAAACTCACCTCGAAGGTATTCTATACCCAAAAGATGAGTTTGTAACTCTTTTTCTTGATTATTTTTATTAAAAATTTAATGTTTAGTTACATAGGTAATCTAAAGTTTTAAAATTTAACCAGCAAATTTGAATGTCGCAATGATTAACATTATCCATCCAATGATGAACAATACGCCACCAATTGGCGTAATCGCACCTAAAACTTTAATTTGAGTTAATACTAAAATATATAATGATCCACTAAAGAAAATAATACCAGCAAATATTAACCAGCCAGCCCAGTTAACATTGATTGAAGTTGTACCACTAATTACACCTATAATTAATAATGCTAAGCCATGGTACATTTGATACGTCGTTGCTTTTTCCCATACTGATAAATAGTGATCACTTATTTTTCCTTGTAAACCATGTGCACCAAATGCACCTGTTCCGACAGCCATCATCGCGTTTAATGCACCTAAAATAATAAATAATTTCATTGCTACCTCTCCTTATATAATTCAGTATTAATAAATGTTTAAATCCGAACACTCGAATAAAAGTATATGCGTCTTGATTATTAACCAACATACTTAACAAGCTATTAAGTAATTATGTTTCATTGTTGCTTTTTAAAAATCAAATATGGATTCACCATTGCCAATGTCATCATCTGTCGCTAATCTTTGTTGTTGGTTTGAAGGTTGTGAATATGACTTATTATGATGATGTGCTGAATGCGTATTTACTTTACCACCCATCGCTTCAATTTCAGCAGCTGTCACTTGATGAGTTGGCTGCGTTATTTGTGATTGTGGCATTTGATTATGGTTAGCAATACGACGATTCATTTGTTGTTCACCAATATGTGGTGTATTTGATGTTGAAGCATATAAAGATGTTAATATATGTATGGCATACATATGTTTTTCAAAGTCATGGTCATGCTGTGCCTGCTCTGCTTGTACTAATTCTTGCTCAATTCGTGCTATTAAAGTTTCTCTATTCACCATCTACGCCTCACTTTCACACCAATTAATTGGTGATTTTCCTACTGACTCTAAATAGGCATTCGCTTTGGAATACGGTTTTGATCCAAAGAATCCTCTATATGCAGACAGTGGACTAGGATGCACTGATTTTATAATACAATGTTTAGATGTATCGATAAGCTTTATTTTTTGCTGTGCAGGTTTCCCCCACAAAATAAAGACAACATGTTCTTTATAATCAGACACTGCTTTAATAATTTCATCAGTAAATGTTTCCCAACCAATATCACGATGAGAATTTGCTTCACCCTGTCTTACGGTTAAAACTGTATTCAATAACAAGACGCCTTCTCTTGCCCAATCTTGTAAATGCGGTGTTTGTCTAACACATCCAATATCATCTGCTAATTCTTTATACATATTACGTAAAGATGGAGGGAATTTTGCGTTAGGTTGCACTGAAAATGCTAATCCATGTGCTTGGTTTGGACCATGATACGGGTCTTGTCCTAATATAACAACTTTGATATTTTCAAACGGTGTTAAATCAAACGCTTGATATATATTTTCCCTATCAGGGTATACGATTGCAGTCGAATATTCTTTTTCTAAAAAATCATGCATAGCTTTAAAGTCATGTTTCGTTGTTATGTCATGAAAAATTTGCGACCATTCCATTCAATCTCACCTCAGGACATATTTTAACATATCACACTTATCTAAAGTGAATGACATTTTCAAAAGTTACAATAGTATGAATGATTCATTTCAACAATCATCAAATATTGAATGCTTAATATTTTTCAATTAGGTTAAAAATGATATGATGAATACAATATTATTATGTAGGAGTGAAGCTCAATGGCTTTAAAGAAAGTTTTAACAATTGCCGGTTCTGACACAAGTGCTGGCGCAGGTATGCAAGCAGATTTGAAAACGTTCCAAGAATTAGATACGTATGGCATGGTCGCTTTAACTGCCATCGTTACTATGGATAAAGATACATGGTCACACGATGTTACACCATTACCAATGGATGTATTTGAAAAACAACTTGAAACGGCTTTATCAATCGGACCTGATGCTATTAAAACAGGTATGTTAGGTACTGAGGAGATAATCAAACGTGCTGGAGAAGTATATGAGGCATCTAATGCACAATATTTTGTAGTAGATCCTGTCATGGTTTGTAAAGGCGAAGATGAAGTGCTTAATCCTGGAAATACTGAGGCGATGATTAAATATTTACTACCTAAAGCAACGGTAGTGACACCAAACTTATTTGAAGCGGGTCAATTATCAGGATTAGGTAAATTAAATTCAATTGAAGATATGAAAAAGGCTGCAACAATTATCTTTGATAAAGGCGCACAGCATGTCATCATTAAAGGTGGCAAAGCTTTAGATCAAGATAAATCGTATGACTTATACTATGATGGTCAAACATTTTATCAACTAACAACAGACATGTTCCAACAAAGTTATAACCATGGTGCTGGTTGTACATTTGCTGCGGCAACAACTGCATATTTAGCTAACGGTAAGTCACCGAAAGAAGCTGTGATTAGCGCGAAAGCTTTCGTCGCTTCTGCTATTAAAAGCGGTTGGAAAATGAATGATTTTGTTGGTCCTGTGGATCACGGTGCATACAACCGTATTGAACATATCGATGTTGAAGTAACAGAGGTTTAACGATTAGGCGGTTCATCTATAAATCAACATTATTAGCCACACCACTTAAATTGGGTATGAACTCAATTTATGTGATGTGGTTATTTTTTTATAATCATCATGCTCTGTATATAATTTAAATTTGAAAGTTACATATAAGCGTTATTAGCTTTTATTGAAAATTTCATACATATCGAACAATACATACAAATATTTCCTATACATCTACATCTATGACTAAATAACCCTTTATTTTCAAGATGAACTTAAACTCATCTATATGCTCAATACCTCTATCATTATCATTCTTTTGCGATAGATGCCTCTCTAATCATATATGTTATATTTCCCAAATGACTGCCAGGCGACTCTATAAATATATATTTATTTAGAACTTTTATACATAAATAGTCTTAGTAAATCATACGTTCTATGTCTGATAAAAAGTTGATACTTAAGGTTGATGTCACACATAAAAATGTTATTTATAATATAACCATAGAGTAGCAAAGGAGGTAATATAGGTTATGATTATTTATCGACAGTATCACCATGAAGGCGCACCAGTTTATGAAATTATAACCAAAACGTTTCAGCATGTTTCAATTAAATGTGACGATTCATTTAGTGATACTGAAATATTCAAATTGCTCTCTTTATTACAAGACGATATAGATCATATGAAAGTTAGTTAAATTGACTAATCGTTCCAATAATCCAGAATTTATTAAACATTGATATAGTTGTTATTATTATTTTAGATTAATGCATCCCCGTGCAAAGAAAGAAACGTAACCTATATTCATCTCTGTTCCCAATAATAATAACAATACATAACTGATATTAGCTGTCCTTTCATCTCCTAATTAATATGCGTTCATGCAGCTAATATCGGTTATTTTTTTGTGCTCAAAGAAATTTTTATTTTAATCTCTCCATCGTCATTAATTGCTATAATTTCTTGCTCGTGTTGTTCAATGAATTCGATATTTTCATTTATTAAAATAGGTTTAACGTAGTTAATTTGACACTGGTTTGTCTCTAATGACATAGCCATCAGCATCATTTGACTCACTAATTGTCCTGGCACAATCTCATTATGTATTGGATTATCATCATTTACGAGCGCCAAATATTCATTTATCCATATCTCATTAAACTTCATCTCTACTTCATCGCCTTAATAAAAGTTTGTGTAACCGTTATGACATGTTGATCATTTTTAGTTAATGTTAAAGCCATTGTATAACGTGTGATATTGTGAATCTGTCGGCATTCAATATCTTCTAAATGCCCTACATATATTGTGTCTACTTCTATCTTTTGAGTTTGATTAATTGCTGATTTTGTTAAAATCAGTTCGCTATTTGCATATTTTTTAAATAAATCAAATTTTGACCATAATGACGCACACATTAATGGTGGTACTTCTTTTCTATAAGGTTGGTTAAAACACTGATAATATGCAGCCACACTATCCTTAGAAAATGACACATTTAATCGCTGGTTAGAATCGAGTGAATAATGCTGCATTTCCTAGACCTCCCCCTATCCCCATAGATGCAATCATAGTCTCTTTGTCAAACATAAAAAATAATCGAGTCACTAATTGGGCACCGCTTGCACCGTATGGATGACCTGATGCTAATGCACCACCCCATATATTTAATTGCGTATTTGAAATATTTAAAGCTTGTTGGCAGGCAACTACCTGTGCACTGAACGCTTCGTTAATTTCAATGACTTCAATATTTTCTATCGTTAATTGATTTCTTTTTAGTAAGTTGGAAATGGCTGGTACTGGACCAATGCCAGGAAAATTAGAATCAACACCTACCGTAACACCATCTTTAAATAATAAACCATGCTCGAAACCTAATTCGTATGCCATATCTTTTTCCATAATAAGCAATAAAACTGCACCATCATTTTTCATACAACTATTCGCAGCGGTAACGGTCCCACCTTTGATCACGGGCTTAAATCGGCCAAAGTTATCTTTCGGAATATGTGATTTTAGACTTTCATCAGTGTTGAATATTTCTCCTTTAACGGTTATAGGTAATATTTCCTGAGAAATATTTCCATTCTTTACATTTTCCGCTGTCAATTGATGACTTCGATAAGCAAATTCATCTTGTAATTCTCTTGAAACATCATACATCTTGGCCACATTTTCAGCACCTTGAATCATTGATGGGTCGCTCATTTCAGGTGCAAATGATGCACGCTCATAAAACTCAGGTAATGCTGTTTCGTACACAGAATGCGGTCGTTTGATTTTCCAAGGTGCTCGACTTGTACTTTCAACACCACCTGCAATATATACCTTGCCAGCTCCGGCTTGGATCATGCGACATGCATATTGAACACTTTCAAGTCCAGACCCACATTGCCGATCGATTGTGACGCCAGGTATTGAATCTTTAAGCCCCGCTTCAAGCAATGCTTTTCTTGCAATATTGCCACCATTCCCAACAACATTACCTAAAACTACATCATCTATTTTAGATATTACCTCTGGATACTTCTCTTTAAAATGTTGGAATAAAGGTTTAAGCAATTGTTCTGGCTCTAAATGTTTTAAAGTGCCACCATATTTCCCAAATGCAGTTCGTTTAGCTGCAACTATGATTGCTTGATTCATATTATAATTCACCTCTCAAATACATCGACATCATTTTTTCTCTAGCAATTTTACCACTTGCAGTGTAATACATCTTTTCTACATGATGAATCATCGATGGAATTTCATAGCGTTTCACTTTCTTTTTTAAAAATTGTTTTACATTTTTATGTGTAAGTGTCACATCACCAGAATAAAGCAATACGCCTATTTGACCAAAACGCTCATTTGGAATACCGATGATAATTGCTTCATCAATGCTCGAAGATTGCGTTAAAAGACGTTCAACATGTGCTGGATATATATTTTGACCACCAATAATTAACATATCCTGTTGACGTCCCGTTAAATATAAATACTGCTCTTTTACATAGCCATTATCATTAGTAACAAACCATTCATCATTATTTATACATTGTTCACTTACATAGCCACTAAACATCATATTACTTTTTATACAAATAGTTCCTATACCATTGTGATCGTGATTCGTTGTTTTCAATTCCACATTTGGAAATAGCACACCTACTGATTCAACTGGTGCTTGCTGATTCAAGTTATAGCTGATAAAACTGGTTTCCGATGTACCAAAAAATTCAATCAAATTTATGTCATTTGCTTGATTTTTTATCTTTTTAAAAATAGAAGAATGCAGCTTATCTCCACTGCTAAAAAATGATTGGATTGTATGTTCATTGTTGTAAACTAACAATAATGATTTAATCATCGTTGGAACAAGAAACATAGCAACTTTGTATGATGATATTTTATGACATTGATTAAGTAACTTTTCAGGATGAAAAGTGGTCTGTCCTATAAAAGTACGACCGGAACTTAAAGCAAACAATAACGCATATAATGTTAACGAGTGCGATAGTGGTCCAGGGGCTGCTATTGCATTTTCATTTTTTAACATCAACATTTCATTAACTTCAAAAGAAGCCAACCATGAATCTTCATCACGATAATATGCTTTTGGCAGTCCAGTTGTCCCTGAAGTAAAACCAATATGTAATAAATTGGGGTAGTGCTGTAATTGCGTTGAATCAATAAACATCGGTGATTCTATATTCTGCATGAGACCTGTATCTCCAATTACATCTTTAATACCATATTTTTCAATCAATTGACGATGTATAGTACTTTGCCATTTACCTTCCATCATCATAGGCACTTTATGTAAACGATGCAAAGCTAAATAACAAATAATACTTTGCACCGGTGATTTCATATTAATAGCAACGACAGGGTTAAGTGAATATTTCTGCAAAGATTCAACTGCGCTAGTGATGCGGGCATTTAGTTGACTATATGTAATTGTTTCATCATCGATATGTAATGCTATGTCATTAGGTTTATTTTGAGTATGTGTTTTCAACTGTTCTAAAATTACGTTCATCAATATCCCTCACTCAATGTAAACTTTAAAATACATATTGTTAACATTATATAATGAATAAGTATTTTTATCAGGTAAACCTGCCTATTATAAAAATCAAACTTAAGCCCTAGATAAATTTGATACTGTAGTACCATGTTTTTTATTAGATAAGACGTTACTATATGTATATAGAGAAAAGAAGTTATCGCAATCGCAATAACTGACACAAATAAGTCACCCAATCTATTTAAGTTTGTGTTCTCTATAATAATATTGAAGGTTAGAGTCTCAATATTAATTGCGTTGGACAAAATACTCTAAGACATATTTACATCCTAACATTTCAATAGCAAGAGAATTTTAAGTATTCAAAGCTAAACATATGCTTTAAGTCCCCTCTTTCCCCCATTGCGATAATCATTGCAGTGGGGGTTTATGTATATACAAAAACTTTATTACGGCTAATTACAGTTCTCAATTTAAAAAGCACTTTAAAGTTAGCAGAACCTACTAGCTTTAAAGTGCTTATATACGATTGATTTATACTTTTTATTAAAATCTCTAATTCTTACGTTCTTTAACCCACCATAATGCTTCTTTTGGATGTTCTGCATAATAAGCTCTATCTTGCTCGTTATCTACATTTGGATACGAACCTTTTAGAGATTTTCCTGCTGTACTTAAATGTAAGAATGTAATAACTAAAAAGCCAATAACACTGATTGCTGTTAAATAATACGCAGGTGCTAATGGATCTCCAGTTTTCGTAACTAACCATGTTGCAACTAATGGCGTCGTACCACCAAATATCGAAACAGAGATATTAAATGTTACTGATAAAGTTCGATATCTTATATGACTGTAAAACATCGTTGGTAACGACCCTGGCATTGTCGCTTCGTAAGTTGATAAGAAAAATCCTAATATAAATATACCGATTACTATTACAACAAATGATTGTGAATGTAATAACATAAATGCGATGATACTGAATAATGTTAGCCCACCAGTACCAATTAGAAATACTTTCTTTTCACCTATTTTATCCGCTAACTTACCAAACATTAATGCTAATGGAATCATTATTGCCATGACACAAGTAATTAATACACTTGTTGTCGTTGCATCTAATTTAATAACTTGTTCTAAATAGGTTGGTAAATATGCAGTTACCATATAGTTTGTAACATTGAAGAATACAACAGCTACAAAACATACAAATATATCTTTGTAATAAAATCTGATGATTTGTAAAAAGTTAATGTTATCTCTTTCTGGTTGTGTTGCAACATCATTTTCGAAAACTGGTGATTCTTCCAGCTTACGACGTAAATATAAGCCGAATAATCCTAGGAATAAACCGAGTAAGAATGGGATTCTCCAACCAAATGATGCCATTTGTTCATCTGTTAAAAAGAATGTTAATACAGCAATCATAATTGAAGCAGCTATGTAACCTGATAATGTCCCAATTTCTAGTCCACTACCTAATGAGTTACGACGCTTATCTGGAGATGATTCGGCAACATATGTCATTGCCCCCGCATACTCTCCACCTGTTGAAAACCCTTGTAGTACTCTTGCAAGCAATAATAGTATTGGTGCCCAAAGTCCAATTTGATCATAGCTTGGCAATAATCCAATGGTTAATGTTGAAAATGCCATTAAAATAATTGTAGATGTTAATACAACTTTACGTCCATATTTGTCACCAATAATACCAAATACGACACCACCAATTGGTCTTAATAAAAACGCAATGGCTAATGCTGCGAAAGTCAACATTTGTCGAATGTCTGCATTCTCTACTGGAGAGAAGAAGTTCGCTCCAATGTACGCAGTTGTATATGCATAGACACCAAAATCGAACCATTCCATTGCATTACCGATACCGGTTGCAACAACGGTTTTTTTAGCTTTCTTTGCATCCACCATGTTAATATTCTCTTTATTAAAATCCATGAATTCATACACTCCCTCTTGTATGTTTCATAATTATACGGAGTTAATTAGTTTTGTCAAATTTATAAGAATTTAAATTTTTATATAAATACAAAAGTATGTTTGTTCAAAAATTTCGCTTTATCGAATTAAATTCAATGATTTTATACCCTCATACATTTGAATTAAACAATAATAATTCTTAAATCATCGAACGATTAACTTTTTGGAATTATAACTAAAAATAGCGATAGCACACAACTTCATGTAAGTGATATGCTATCGCCATTTTCGACATCGTATTTAAATGTTTATACTCAATTTACTTCAATAACTTTGTCATTACTTTAATTTATTTTTACAAAAATAAATTATCAACGAGTCAGACATTACTCTTTAAAAATTCATAATGTTTAATAAATATTTATTTTAAATTCCTAATCTAAAGCGAAATATTTCTAAGTATAATCTAATATTTATGAATATGCATTTTAACCATGGTATTCTCTGTTTTAACAAATTTTATAATACTGTATTAATTTCTGATGGATCATTGATTATAAAATCCGGATTTGAATGAAGTAATGACCTTGCATCATGTGCACCCCAAGTGACAGCTGCAGATTGCACACCAGCACGTTGTGCCATCTCAACATCAAACGTTGAATCACCAATATACACCGTTTGTTGGCTATTTAAATTGTAGCGTTGCACAATTGTATGTATGCCTTCAGGGTTTGGTTTATATGCACTTACTTGATCGGATCCAACAGCTTCGTTGATTAAATGATTTAACCCTATAGCCGATAAATTTCTTTCTAATACATCACTCTTCTTACTAGACACCACGAAAAGCTTTTTCCCTTGGTTATATAAACTTGTAATGGCTTCAGTTATGCCAGCAAACTCATAAATATAGTCCTTTTCAATAGATTGATAAGTATGTCTAAATGTATCGATTAACTTTGCTAATGCTACTTCATCTAATGGTCGGTCTGCTAATTTTAAAAATGATTCTTCAATAGGTATTCCCATATAATGCGTTATTTCTTTAGATGATGGTTCCGTTAAGCCACATGCTTTAAATGCACTTTGTGTTGCTACTTCACCACATTTTTTCGTGTCTGCCAACGTACCATCAAAATCAAAAATATAATTGTCAAACTTCAATATTAACACCTCTATTCGTTTATTATTGATATTATACTATAGTTTATTATTTAAATAAAAAAATAATCGATAATATTTCTGCCTAGGCATCATATTATCGACTATCTTTGTTTTATTCTAAATTAGCATGATTTTGTTGCATCGTTTGTTCCGTTACATTCATTTCAGTCATCAATCCCATTACAACACTATCTAAAAATAATTGTGATGCTTGTTCAAACAAACTTCCTAATGGTTGTGCCGAGCCTTGTTCATCATATTTTGTACCTGCAGGCAAAACGATGTTCGTCCCAGCTAGATTGCCTATTGCAGAATCTTTATTTGTAGTAATTAATACGATGTCAGCACCTACTGATTTTGCTTTGTCTGCTAATAATCTTAAATGTTCCGTGGAACCTGAACCAGAGATAATTACAAATACATCATTCGACTTAATCGCAGGTGTCGTTGATTCTCCAACAACATGTGCCTTTTTGCCGAGCTGATTTAAGCGCATTGCAAAGCTATTCGCCACGAATCCTGAACGTCCTTTGCCAGCTACAAATATATGTTTAGCATGTAGTATTTTGGACGCAAACGTTGAAAATTCATCCGCTTCAACATGTGACAAAGTCATCTTTAATTCATCTAGAATTAATTGATAGTCACTAAATTCAGCCATATTACTTACCTTCGATTGCAGCGCGACATTGTTTTGCAGCTTCTACTGGATCATCTGCATTTGCGATTCCGCCACCAACAATAACAAGATCAGGATTTTCAGCGACAATTTCTTTAATTGTATCTGGTTTAATTCCACCTGCTACTGCAACTTTAGAATTTTTAATAACAGATTTAACGGTTCTTAAACTTTCTAATGGTGATTGCCCTTCTGCTTGTAAATCATAACCAGTGTGTACTGCAATATAATCCGCACCCATTTCATCTAATTCTTTTGCACGTTTTTCTAAATCTTGAACAGCAATCATATCAACTAGTAATTGTTTATTATTTTTATGAGCTTCTTCAATAGCTGCTTTAATTGATGCATCTTCTGCAACACCTAGTATTGTAATTACATCCGCGCCAAATTTAATTGCTTGGCTAACTTCATAATCAGCTGCATCCATAATTTTCATGTCTGCTAATACTTTTACATTACTAATGTTGTCTGCCATATGTTTAACTGCTGGTAAACCTTCGTTGTAAATGATTGGCGTACCGATTTCTACGATATCTACATAATCTTTTACTTTATTTGCTAACTCAGCCGCGTCTTCTTTGTTTAATAAATCAATTGCTAATTGTAATTCCACTAAAAATCATCCTTCCAATGCTTTTTATCTTTCTATTGGAACCTTTCCCGAGGCATTTCTTAATTAAACATTGCAATCAATCCATTTCATCGACATGAATTTTCGCAACATTTTTCGGGCAAGCTTCGTCGTCTAAATATATCTCAACATTCGGGTGTTTGTGAAGTAATGTGGCTGGAACATCAACAGAAATTTCCTGATTTAATAAATGTGTAATAGCAGCACGTTTCTTTTCACCAAATGCGAGTAAAATGATACGTTTGGCTTGAAGAATATTAGCAAGTCCCATCGAAATGGCTTGCTTTGGAACATCATCTTCGTTTTTAAAATATCGACTATTAGCCTTAATAGTACTTTCAGTCAAATCAACGATATGAGTAACGCTATCAAACGGCGTACCAGGTTCATTAAATCCAATATGACCATTTTCACCAATACCTAAAATTTGAATATCACGTTGACCTTGTTGTTCTAAAACGTCATTATATTTTGACGCTTCCGCATTCATATCATCGGCATCTCCATTTGGAATATGAATGTTCTTTCTATTAAAATAAGGATATTGTTTGAAAAGCATGTCATCCATATAATAGTGATAACTTTGCGGATGTGATGCGGTTAAACCTACATATTCGTCTAAATTAAACGTGGATACATTGTCTACGTTTAACTGATTTTTATTTAATAACTTAACAAGTTGTTCATACAAATCTGTCATTGTACCACCAGTTGCTAAACCTAGTTTACAGTGCTGATTAAATGCCATCTCTTTATATAACTCACATGCAACATAGAATGATGCTTGTTTTTTCGATCCTAAGTTTAATACTTTCATTGTTTACATGCCTCCACAAATTTAATACATTTTAAAAACTTATGAATTCATTCATACACCATTAATATAGCATCATTTTTAATGTTTAACACTTTTCAAATTCCAACAAATTTTTGATTTTTAAAAGTAAAAAACTAATGCTGTATGATTACGTAATCCTGAGTAATTACCCTTCATGAAAATTAATTTATAAATAATTGAGCAATCGTATACAATTATCGAATAGTTTTTAGTAAAATAGAAAGATAAACACATTGATAGTGTAAGGAGTGAACGTGTTGGAACCAATTAAAGAACAAGAAGTTATAGATTTACTTGCTTCTTTTGAACATAAACCTGTGTATCTGCATGTTGAAACGACAAATGGGGCCTATGCGAACCATTTCGATCAACGTGTTTTTAATGCTGGTACTTTTTTAAGAAACATACAAATAACATATACGCATGCACAACTAAAAGGTGGTAATAAAGAACCTTATCGCATTGGTCTTAAACTATCAAATGGTGGTTGGGTTTATGTACAAGGTCTAACGCATTTTGAGGTCAATGAGCATGATGAATTTTTAATTGCAGGTTTTAATTACGAAGGTCAACTCGCTGCAGCACTTCAAATTAGTGAGCGACCATTTAATTTATAGAGGAGGCATCAACATGACTGACGAAAGACATGTATTAGTAATATTTCCACATCCTGATGATGAAACCTTCTCATCTGCAGGCACATTAGCAAGTTATATCCAAAAAGGCATACCTGTAACATATGCATGTTTAACCCTAGGACAAATGGGCAGAAATTTAGGTAATCCCCCATTTGCAACACGCGAATCATTACCAAGTATTCGTGAGCGTGAACTAGAAGAAGCTTGTAAAGTTATCGGTATTACTGATTTAAGAAAAATGGGTTTACGTGACAAAACTGTCGAATTTGAACCCTATGAACATATAGATGGTATGATTAAATCTTTAATCGATGATACAAATCCATCATTGATTATTTCATTTTATCCTGGATATGCAGTACATCCTGATCACGAAGCAACAGCAGACGCTGTAATTCGAACGGTTGAACGCATGCCTAAAGAAGAACGCCCTCGTTTAACTTTAGTTGCGTTCAGTAATGATGCAACTGAAGCTCTTGGAGAACCTGATATTCAAAATGATATTACAGATTTTAAAGAACTTAAAATTAAGGCATTTGAAGCACATGCTTCTCAAACAGGTCCATTTTTAAAACAATTAGCAAGTCCTGAAATCGATGGTAAACAACACAGCTTTTTAACAGTCGAACCATATTGGACATATCACTTTAAATCTTAACGGAGGAAAAAAATGACTGAATTTGATTTATCGACACGAGAAGGTCGTTGGAAACACTTTGGTTCCGTAGATCCTATTGAAGGCACGAAACCTACTACTAAGAACGAAATGACAGATTTACAAAGTACACATAAAGATTTTTTATTTGAAATAGAAGAAGTTGGTATTAAAAACTTAGTGTACCCTGTACTTGTTGACCAGTATCAAACAGCTGGCACATTTAGTTTTTCAACAAGTTTAACAAAAGACGAAAAAGGTATTAATATGAGCCGTATAATTGAAAGTGTTGAAAAGCACTATGATAATGGTATTGAACTTGAATTTAATACACTTTATCAGGTGTTACGCACTTTACAAACGAATATGAAACAAAATGCGGCAGGCGTTGATGTTTCTGGGAAATGGTTCTTTGATCGCTATAGTCCAACCACAAATATTAAAGCAGTTGGTAATGCCGATGTCACTTATGGATTAGCAATTGACGGTGATAAAGTTACACGTAAAGAACTTACTATTGAAGCAACTGTCACAACGCTATGCCCTTGTTCAAAAGAAATAAGTGAGTATTCAGCGCACAACCAACGTGGTGTTGTCACTGTTAAAACATATATTAATAAAGATCAAGACATAGTTGATGACTATAAAAATAAAATTTTAGATGCAATGGAAGCTAATGCAAGTTCAATTCTATACCCTATTTTAAAACGTCCTGATGAAAAACGTGTGACAGAGCGTGCATATGAAAATCCACGTTTTGTCGAAGACTTAATTCGTTTAATTGCCGCGGACTTAGTTGGATTTGATTGGTTAGACGGTTTCGATATCGAATGTCGTAATGAAGAGTCTATCCATCAACATGATGCTTTCGCTAAATTAAAGTATCGCAAATAATATCATATGATTAATTCAAACGCGTAACATTAGTTGCGCGTTTTTATTATACCTTCTAGAGTTGTATATCTCTTTTATAAATCTTCTCATTTGATGTGCCTGAGGCATAAATCAATATCCTAAGCTCTACAATGATATATTGGTCGTAGTTGATTGAATAACTACTATCATTATAAATATCAAAATTTGTTGTTTTATAAATAAACACATCATCCAGTTAAAAGAAGTAATTAAATATTATGTGATATAATTATAAAAAATAGATATAAGTGGTGTTGTAAATGAATTATTTTGTAGGTAATAGTTTAGGTGTTAATTTAACTGGGATAGAAAAAGCAATTATTAATCGTTTAAATTTATTTAAAGAAATGGGAAGACCAGCGCAATGTGTATTTCTGTCATGGAATAGATATTTATATAGAAATGCCCAAAATTATATTACTAGTTCTGACTATATTAATATGTATGATTTCTTCCAAGAAGCAACATATTTAGAACGCAATGAACCATTTGACTGGTTGTCGTATTGGACTGATGAATGTCATTATACTTTAAAACATGTTGAAAATAGTCATGACTTTAGAATATATGATCAAGAGCGTTTCTTAATGTATGCCCATTTTCAAGATCCTAAATATCGTATATTAGATTATGTGAATCATTTTGATAGTCAAAGACGAAAAGTAAAACGTGATTTTTATGATGTGCGTGGCTTTTTAAGTTGTAGTAGGATTCTTGTTGATAAACAACAAACATTATGTGAATTTTTCTATAATCCAGAAGGTGACACAAAATTAGAAAAGTATTTTTCTTACAAAGATGGCAAACCAGAAGTACAAAAAATTATTGTTTACTATGCTAACAAACAATATTTCTTTAATAATGAAACGGAATTAGGCGCATTTTTCATTAAACAACTATATCAACATGGGGATTTATTTTTCAGTGACCGTAATGTGTACACAGCACCTATTTTCAACTTAACGCCTGAGTCAATCCCAGTAGTAGCTGTGCTTCACAGTACACACATTAAAAATATTGATGCATTAGATTCATCGCCATTTAAAAATGTATATAAAGCGATGTTTGAAAATTTATCTCGATATCGTGCAATTATCGTTTCTACTGAGCAGCAAAAATTAGATGTTGAAAAACGTATTAACCATACTATTCCAGTTGTTAATATTCCTGTCGGCTATAGTGAAACAATTGATACACCAGTCCAAACATTAGATCAGCGCAGTGTTAAATTAATTTCCGTTGCTCGTTATTCACCTGAAAAACAATTACATCAACAAATTGAATTAATTAAACGCTTAGTATCGTATGTCCCAAAAATAGAGCTTCATATGTATGGTTTTGGTTCTGAAAGTAAAAAATTAAATGAATTGATACAAAAATATGGATTGGAAAATCATGTTTACTTACGCGGCTTTTTAAGCAATCTAGACCAAGAATATAGCGATGCCTATTTGAGTTTAATAACAAGTAACATGGAAGGTTTCTCTTTAGCGCTACTTGAATCTTTAGCACATGGTGTTCCAGTTATTAGTTATGATATTAAATATGGACCTAACGAATTAATTACGCCTGATTTCAATGGTTATTTAATTACTAAAAATGATGAAGATGCCCTATTTGATAAAGTAAAATATGTGATTGATCATCCTGAAGTACAACAACGACTGTCAAAAGGTAGTTTGGCAAAAGCGCAACAATATAGTAAAGCGTCGTTAATTAAACAATGGGACCAATTTGTTCGTCTTATATAAATGTACTTCACCTTTATTTTTATAAAAAAAAGCGTTTTCCTATGTCATTTAACTAAACATGTAAGTTCGTATGAACGAGGTTTGTTAAATAGATGATTCTAGGAAAATGCTTTTTTCTTTTGACTTAGTTTAAAATATTTTGCCATTTTGTACTAACATTTGTCTCATTAAATTGCTGAGCATACTCTATACTATTAATCGAAAACTGTTGCAATTTTTGAGTATTAATTAGTAATTGATCGACCTTTTCAACCATTTGATTGATGTCACCTTGAGGTACTAAATAGCCATTAAATCCATCTTGAATCAGTTCTGATGGCCCATAATCTACATCATAACTGATCACTGGTGTACCTACTGAAAGCGACTCTAAAATTGCTAAGCCAAAACCTTCCATTTTACTTGTCGATAGCATCAGTTCTGCTTTAGCAATCTCTTCATTAATATGCGTCTTAAAACCATGAAATTTAACATGTTCCGATAAATGATAATCTTCTACAAGTTGTCGATATTCTGACAAACCATTTCCATGTCCATAAATATTCAATTGAATATTGGGATGTTTTGTTACTAATTGCTTGATCACTTCAATTTGATGTTTAATTTGTTTATTTTCAACGAGGCGAGCAATTGATATGATATGATTTTTCTCCTTTTGATTGATGTCAAATTGATACTTTAAATTTGCCACGTAGCCAACCGGAATATTGATAACTGGTATTTTATTTTCAATATATTGTGAAATATCTTGGCATTGCTGTTCTGTTGATACAACAATCGCTTTATAACGTGTTAAATTATTAAACACTGTTTTATAAAAACTTTTTATACCATTACCGGTGTCGGCTAAATGTGTACTGTGGAGCACAACAATAACTGGAATACTTTGATTTAATCCCGCTATAACATTTCCTAATTCATGAGGACGATCTAATATGATTTGATCATTATTTTTACATAATTGATGGAGAAAATATTGAACTAATTCATCTTCTGTATCAAAAAATTGTTGATGCTGGTCTTCATTTAAGATAACCTTTGTGAGCGTGTTTTTCCCTTTTATATCGTCGAAATATTTTTGGATGACGATTTCCCCATTAGGTGTATAGTAATTTTCGAGTACAATCCGTTGTCCTTCACCTAAAATTCGAGAACAACTTAAAAAGCCTCTTCCATCATACAATTCGCGTTTTACTTTTCTTCTTTTATGATCAAAATAATTCACATAGTTTAAATGATGATACTGTTTATCTAAAAAATGTGCATACATTACAAATTGCTCTTCATCATATATTCTGACATCATTTGAATTTTCCACAAATTTCAATGTGTACCTACATGACTTTTCCCAATACTGTATCCAGTTAACTTGCTTTGTCTTTTTATAATTGATTGCTTTTTGAAAATAGTCATACATTGTAAATACATCATTTTCAATCTGATGTTGCTTCGCATATGTGTATGAATAAGGATTCCATTTAACATATACACATTTTGAAGATATGCCGTGTTGTTTGAACAACTTCAATCTATTTATTTGCGCTTTTTCTACACCTGTAATTTTACTTTCTAAAATTGTTCCTAAAATGTAATTCATATTATCGCCTCATATAAGTTTTATTCCGTATCTTTATTGTTTATTTTATATGAAAAATACATCTATTGCATGTGTAATCATAAAAAAACCAGGCCACAAGGACCTGGGTCATATTGTATTATTTGTTTTGTTTTTTGCGACGACCGAATAACAATAATGAACCTAATGCTGCAAATAATCCACCAAATAACGTTGCGTTATTTGAGCCGTTATTTTCACTACCTGTTTCTGGTAATGCTTTTGCTTTATTGTGATGGTCTTTAGTAGTACTCATTGGTTTAACAGGTGTATGTTTTCCTGCATCCGAGTCTGAATCACTGTCTGAGTCTGAGTCGCTATCTGAGTCTGAGTCGCTGTCTGAATCTGAGTCGCTATCTGAGTCTGAATCACTGTCCGAATCTGAGTCGCTATCTGAATCTGAATCGCTGTCTGAGTCTGAGTCACTGTCTGAGTCTGAGTCGCTATCTGAGTCTGAGTCACTGTCTGAATCTGAGTCGCTATCTGAGTCTGAGTCGCTGTCTGAATCTGAGTCGCTGTCTGAGTCTGAATCACTGTCTGAGTCTGAGTCGCTGTCTGAGTCTGAGTCGCTATCTGAGTCTGAGTCGCTGTCTGAATCTGAATCGCTATCTGAGTCTGAATCACTGTCTGAATCTGAGTCGCTGTCTGAGTCTGAATCACTGTCTGATGTATCTTCTTCGAAGTATCCGTTATCAAGTGTGAAATCATCATGATCCGTAATTGTTACGTCAACTTCGCCACCATCTGCATCTTTATCATCTTCAGTTGTATTTGTACCTGTTTGTGTTAAGCCAGCAGACTTTTCAAAAATAACTTTGTATTTACCGCTATCTAAATTATCGAAACGATATTTACCATTTTCATCTGTTTTAGTTGTTCCAATTACTTCGCCTTTTTCATTTAATAAAGTAACTTTAACATCTTTGATACCTTTTTCAGTTGAATCTTGTTTACCGTCTTTATTACTGTCGTACCAAACATAATCACCTAAACTGTATTTTGGTGTTTTATAGAAACCACTGTCTAATGTCATATTATCTGCATCTTTAATGACACCTGTTGTTGTTAAACCATTAGAATCTTTATCTTCAGCTGTAGTATTTTTAACCGTTGGCGTGTAACCTGCTGGTGTTTCAAATTCTACTGTATAGTTACCATTATCTAAATCTGTAAATTTATATTTACCCGAGGCATCAGTAGTAGTTGTACCAATAACTTTTCCAGTACTATCTTTTAATGTAACCTTAACATCTTTGATACCAGGTTCATTAGCATCTTGGATACCATCTTTATTTGTATCTTCCCATACATAGTCACCAAGATTATATTTAGGTTCTTTATAAAAACCAGTGTCTAAAGACATATCATCTTTACCATTAATTTTAACAGTTACAGAACTACCATTTGAGTCTTTTTCACCATCAGTTGTTCCATTTACTTTTGTTGGAAGATATCCAGCTGGCGTTTCGAATTTAACTGTATAAGTTTCTCCGTCTTTCAAACCACCGAATTCATAATGACCGTTAGCATCTGTTCTTACTGATTTTGTAGTACCGTCCGGGTAAGTTAATGTAACTAAAACGTTTGCCATTGGCTTTTCTTTCGAATCTGTACCTTGGACACCGTCTTTATCAACGTCTTCCCATACATAGTCACCAATTTTGTATAACTTTTCTTCAGGTTTAACAGTACCGTCGCCACCGCCAGTGTCATTAGAAGTTACGATGAAGTTTGAATATCCTGCATAATTATAATAACCATATTTATCAGTTGTTCTCATACTAGTACCTTGAGCAATATCTAGTTCGCCATCTGATGTAGGTGTATATTTACTAACAACTTTGATAATATAGGCTGAATTAATATCACCAAAATCCAATGTTGCTACATTATTACTAAATGATTTTTTATTATCAAATTGACTTGTTACATCTTCGTATTGACTAAAATCATAGATTCTATTACTTTGAGGCAATTGTTGATTAGGGTTAACTTTATAAACTTTTATTTCTGTATTTTGGTCAATAATGGTACTACCATTTCCTAGTTTAATATTTCCATAATCATCTACTTGACTACCAGCTATATCAACTTTAGTGTTAGTTGCTGTTTTTTTCAAAGGATTAACATAAATTTGTTGTTCAATAGTTTGTTTGTTTTCATCTAACTTTGTAAAGATAGATTGAATGTTTGAATCACCATGAACCATTGGGTCTTGATAATCAACAGAAACGTTTTGGCTAGTTTCTTTACCTGCTGTTGCAAACGTTAAATTCAAACTAGTTTCATTAGGTACTGCTTGCTTATCAATATATGAGTATAAAGTTAAACGTGCTTTTATATCTTCATATTTATCTACATAATCTGTAAATGTATATGTGATTTGCTTAGTCGCTTTATCAAATGTTCCTTTGGCAATAACCTCTCCTGATGGATCAGTAATATCGATAGGATCATTTTTATCTGTTAAATCCGAAGGAATTACATTCTTATCATAATTAATCGTCATTGTATCGCCTTTTTTGACTTTATTGTCAATTGTAAACTCTGTATCATATTCAATATCTTTACCGTCATGCGCTGCTGCCACATTATCTTTACCATCGCCAACTTTGATCGTCTGTTTCGTAACTGTAATTAAGTCATTTACATTATTTGAAGCAACTGCTGCTGGTTGTGCAACTGCAAAGCGCATTTTTGCGTTTACACGTTTTGGTGCAACACTTGTTGGAGCTGTAGCAACTGGTTTAGTTGAACGATCAGTGTTATTTTCACTTCTAACTAATTCTTTTAATTTTTCAGGATCATTTTTAAGATCTTCTTTTGATACATTTACCGTTTGTTTTGGATTAGTTGCATCTGTAACTTGATTGTCTACTTTTGAAGGCGTTGGTTGCGGTTGTGAATTTTCAATATTTGTAGATTCTTGAGGTGTAGTTGGTTTTGTTTGAATTTCACTTGTAGATGGTTTTGTAGTTACATCGTTATTTGTATTATTTGGTGCTTTCTTCTCTTCTAAAATAACAGATGTATCTTCTGTCGCAGTTTTATCAGTTGAAGGTTTAACATTTTCTTTTTCAATGTTTTGAGGCTTAGTTTCAGTTGTAGCTGTAACATTATTTTGCTGTTTTTGAGTACTTGATGAAGTTGATTCTTCTTTAGCTTCTGGTTGTGAATCAGTATTTGTTTCTTTCTTAATTGGATTTGTTGAATTATTTTCTGTTGTCGAATTATTTTCAGTTTCCGACACTACTTCTTTATTATCACTAGTCGTTGCATCATCTTGTTTTGCATTTTCTGTACTAGTGTTTTCAGCAGCTTTAGCTTCTTGGTTCCCTAGACCAAAAATCAATGTCGTACCTACTAAAATCGATGCAGTTCCTACAGTATACTTTCTAATCGAAAATTTGTTTAAGCGATTTGAAATCATACCCTTTTTTGTTATTGCCTTTTTATTATCCCTGTTAATCATATAAATCTCCTTTAAAATATCAATATTTGCAAAAAATTAATATTTTTACATATAAAAATTTGTATTCCCATCGTAATACATTTTTAGATAAAGCACAATACTTTAAATAAATTTATTTATCTAAGACTGTTATTTTACACTTTGGTTTGAATAAATTAATTCTAGTAATTTTTAATTATTCGTTTGTCTTTTATATCAATTGTTTTAAATGGTTTGATACTGTGTTTAATTGCTTTTCTTATTCGTTTGTACTTTTAATGTAAAGATGAATTAAATTTATGTTGATTTATGTTATATTTTTTAAAAAATTGCACTATTTAATCTCAAACATAAGATACATTTCATAAATTTTGAAATAAAAAACCAGGCCTCACGGACCTGGTATAAGCTGTATTATTTATTTTGTTTTTTACGACGACCGAATAACAATAATGATCCTAATGCTGCGAATAATCCGCCAAATAACGTTGCGTTATTTGAGCCGCTATTTTCATTACCTGTTTCTGGTAATGCTTTTGCTTTATTGTGATGGTCTTTAGTAGTACTCATTGGTTTAACAGGTGTGTGCTTACCTGCATCTGAGTCTGAATCACTGTCTGAATCTGAGTCGCTATCTGAGTCTGAATCGCTGTCCGAATCTGAGTCACTATCTGAGTCTGAATCGCTGTCTGAATCTGAGTCGCTATCTGAGTCTGAGTCGCTATCTGAATCTGAATCACTGTCTGAGTCTGAGTCGCTGTCCGAATCTGAATCACTGTCTGAGTCCGAATCGCTATCTGAATCTGAGTCACTATCTGAGTCTGAGTCGCTGTCTGAGTCTGAGTCGCTATCTGAGTCTGAATCACTGTCTGAGTCTGAATCACTGTCTGAGTCTGAGTCACTATCTGAATCTGAGTCACTATCTGAGTCTGAGTCGCTGTCTGAATCTGAATCGCTATCTGAGTCTGAATCACTGTCTGAGTCGCTGTCTGAGTCTGAGTCGCTATCTGTGTCTGAGTCGCTGTCTGAATCCGAATCGCTGTCTGAATCTGAATCACTGTCTGAATCTGAATCGCTATCCGAGTCTGAGTCGCTGTCTGAATCTGAGTCGCTGTCTGAGTCTGAGTCGCTATCTGAATCTGAATCGCTATCTGAATCTGAGTCGCTATCTGATGTATCTTCTTCGAAGTATCCGTTATCAAGTGTGAAATCATCATGATCCGTAATTGTTACGTCAACTTCGCCACCATCTGCATCTTTATCATCTTCAGTTGTATTTGTACCTGTTTGTGTTAAGCCAGCAGACTTTTCAAAAATAACTTTGTATTTACCGCTATCTAAATTATCGAAACGATATTTACCATTTTCATCTGTTTTAGTTGTTCCAATTACTTCGCCTTTTTCATTTAATAAAGTAACTTTAACATCTTTGATACCTTTTTCAGTTGAATCTTGTTTGCCGTCTTTATTACTGTCGTACCAAACATAATCACCTAAACTATATTTTGGTGTTTTATAGAAACCACTGTCTAATGTCATGTTATCTGCATCTTTAATGACACCTGTTGTTGTTAAACCATTAGAATCTTTTTCAGTATCATTTCCAGAAGTTACTGAAGTTGGTGTATAACCTGATGGTGTCTCGAATTCAACTTTATAAGTTCCATTGTTTAAATCAGTGAATTGATATTTACCATTTTCATCTGTTGTAACTGTTTTTAAAACTTTGTCGTTTTCATCTTTTAACGTAACTGTTACACCTGAAATACCCTTTTCATCTTTATCTTGAACACCGTTTTTATTTGTATCTTCCCATACATAGTCACCTAAGTTGTAAGTCGGTTTGTAGAAACCAGAGTCAATAGTATCGTTATCTTTATCTTTAATGACACCTGTTGTTGATGTACCATTTGAATCTATACCTTCATCAGTTCCTGAACCTACTTGTGTTGGTGTGTAACCTGATGGTGTTTCGAATTCAACTTTATAAGTTCCATTTTCTAATCCAGTAAATTGATATTTACCATCTTTATCTGTTTTAGTTGTTTGTAAAACTTCACCGTTTTCATTTTTCAATGTAACTGTTACGCCTGAAATACCTTTTTCAGTTGAATCCTGCTTACCATCTTTATTTGTATCTTCCCATACATAATTACCTAAATTATATTTTGGTGTTTTGTAGAATCCACTATCTAATGTCATGTTATCAGCACCATTAATAACACCTGTTGTTGTTAAACCATTAGAGTCTTTTTCAATGTCGCTACCAGATGTTACTGTAGTCGGTGTATAGCCTTCTGGTGTAGTAAATTCAACTTTATAATTACCATTATCTAAATCAGTAAATTTATATTTGCCATCTGCGTCTGTTGTAACTGTTTTTAACACGTTACCGTTTTCATCTTTTAATGTTACCGTTACGCCAGATATACCTTTTTCATCTTGGTCTTGGATACCATTTTTATTTGTATCTTCCCAGACATAGTCACCTAAGTTGTATTTAGGTTTGTAAATACCTAAGTCTGCAGATAAGTTATCTTTGCCATTAACTGTAATAACTGAAGATAAGCCGTTTGAATCTAATTCTTCGTTATTACCTTGTTTTGAAGGGGTTACTTCATAACCTTTTGGTAAGTTTGAAAATTCTACACGGTAATCTCCATTAGGTAAGTTTGGAATCAAGTATGACCCATCTTCTTTAGTAACTGCTTCTCCTACTTTTGTATTTGTATTATTATCAAATACAGTTACAGTTACATTGCCAACGCCTTTTTCTCCTAATTCTTGAACACCGTTTTTATTAGTATCTTCCCATACGTAGTTACCAATTTTATATACTTCTTGACCAGCTCCGCCACTTTGGTTATTAGTAAATCCTAAAGCATTGCCAGTAGAAACGGATTTATTACCTGTTGAAGATAAAGTAGCCATTTGAACAAGTGTTGGGCTTTCGCTATTTGTATATTGGAATTTTGTATTAACCATTACAACATATGCTGATGTAATATCACCAAAATCAAGATTAACACTTTGATTTGATCCATACGTCATTTTATTTTTAAATTCATCAGTTACGTCTACCAAATCATTAGTATTAACGTCATATCCTTTATTCAATGTATATCCTTCAGGAACACGATATATTTTTATATTTGTAACATTTTGATTAATTTGACCAATATTAGTTGGATATTTCGGATGGTACGCTTCAACTTTTAACTTAGCACCTTTTAAATCCTTATCCATAGGATTAACATATACTACCTGGTTATAGTAACCAGGGTCTTCAACATTTCCTACATGAGAAACTGTCTCTGTAAAAGCTGATCCTATTGAATTATTGTCAGCTTCTTTATAAGCCGGATAAGTGATATCTGCTGTTGTAGTTGTAATTTGATTTCCAATAGTTACACTAAAAGGAACATCTTTCTTGTCAACAGGAATTGTATCTGCATCCATATAAATTGAGTAATTAATACCCATTTTTACTGAATTAAATCGATCAACATAATCTGTAAATGTATATGTAATTAAATTATTTGCAGTATCATGTTTTGCAGTCGCAATTGTTTCACCATTATTTGGATCTTTAATATCACCAATATTTTTAATATCTTCCGGATTCAATCCATATACTTGTACTGTATCTGAGTATTTAATTGTGAAATAATCACCTGATTTAACTTTGTCATCAACTGTAATTTGTGATTTTAATGATAAATAATCTTGGGCTGGTACAATCGTTTTGCTATTATCTGCATCAACGACAGTTAATGTTGTATTTGATGTGATTAAATCATTAACATTTTTAGAATCTGTTGAGTTTGGTTGTATTGCTGCCATACGCATTCTTGTATTCAAACGTTTAGGTGCTGTACTTTTTGGCAAAATGATATCTGCATTATTTTCATTATTTGAATTACTATTGTTATCAACAAGAGTTTCAGCATTACTCTTGATAGCATCACTTTTAACATTTAATGTAGTTGATTCAGTTTTGGCATCTACCTTTTTGTTTTCCTCATTAGTTGGTTGAGCATTTACCACTGATTTATTCTCTTGCAAATCAGGTTGTAACGCTTCTTGATTACTTATAGTTTGTTTAGTGTTTAAATCTTCATTCGTAGATTTTGGTGAAGCTTGCTCATCTGATTTGGCAGTTGAAACTTCAACTTTATTTCCAGTGGTAGATTGTACACTTTCTTTTTCTATTGATTTATTCCCATTTGAAGTCGTTTCATTACCTTGAGATGATACCATTTCTTTTTGATTATCATTTTTAGTATTGTCTTCTTGATTTAGTTGCTGCATATCAACTTTACCACTCGATTGATTATCACTTGCTGAAGTTGTCGCTTCGTTCAATTCTTTATTAGTACTTTCTGCAGCCTTTGCTTCTTGGTTCCCCAGACCAAAAATTAATGTTGTACCTACTAAAATTGATGCTGTTCCCACTGTGTACTTTCTAATCGAAAATTTATTTAATCGATTGGATACCATGCCTTTTCTTGTTATTGCCGTTTTATTTTCTCTGTTTAGCATTAGATTACTCCTAATTCATCAAATTTTTAAATAATACAATTGTTTTAAATACAAAAATGTATATCAATATAGTATTACATTTTTAGATAAAGCACAATACTTTAATTATTTTTCTTTATAGTAAAACGTTATTTAACATTTGTGTTTAAATAAAAGTTTTTATGAGTTTTGTAATCTTTATTTAATTATCATAAAAAATAGTATTATTTGCCCTTAAAATTAATATCTTAGCTTTTCTAATTCATAGACAATTACATTTCTGTAACAAATTAAATTGCATCTATTCCTTAAAGATTTTTTGTTTTATATCTGGGAATTTCTAAACAGAAAAAACCAGGCCACATGGACCTGGTTAAGTTAATCATATTATTTATTTTGTTTTTTACGACGACCGAATAACAATAATGATCCTAATGCCGCGAATAATCCACCGAATAATGTGCCATTATTTGAATTATTATTTTCACTACCTGTTTCTGGTAATGCTTTAGCTGTTTTATGCTGATCTTTAACCGTACTCATTGGTTTAGCCGGAGTATGTTTACCTGCATCTGAATCTGAATCGCTATCTGAGTCGTTGTCTGAATCTGAATCGCTATCTGAGTCGTTGTCTGAGTCCGAATCGCTATCTGAATCTGAGTCGCTGTCTGAGTCTGAGTCACTGTCTGAATCTGAGTCGCTATCTGAGTCTGAGTCGCTATCCGAATCTGAATCGCTGTCTGAGTCTGAGTCTGAATCGCTATCTGAGTCTGAATCGCTGTCTGAGTCTGAATCGCTATCTGAATCTGAATCACTGTCTGAGTCTGAGTCGCTGTCTGAATCTGAATCGCTATCTGAATCTGAGTCGCTGTCTGAATCTGAGTCGCTATCTGAGTCTGAATCGCTGTCTGAATCTGAGTCGCTATCTGAGTCTGAATCGCTGTCCGAATCTGAGTCGCTATCTGAGTCTGAGTCGCTGTCCGAATCTGAGTCGCTGTCCGAATCTGAGTCGCTATCTGAGTCTGAGTCGCTGTCCGAATCTGAGTCGCTATCTGAGTCTGAGTCGCTATCTGATGTTTCTTCTTCGTAGTAACCATTATCAAGTGTGAAATCATCATGATCCGTAATTGTTACATCAACTTCGCCACCATCGGCATCTTTATCATCTTCAGTTGTATTTGTACCTGTTTGAGTTAAGCCAGCAGGTTTTTCAAAGATAACTTTGTATTTACCACTATCTAAATTATCAAAGCGGTATTTACCATTTTCATCTGTTTCAGTTGTACCAATTACTTCGCCTTTTTCGTTTTGCAAAGTAACTTTAACACCTTTAATTCCTTTTTCAGTCGAATCTTGTTTACCATCTTTATTACTGTCGTACCAAACATAATCACCTAAACTATATTTTGGCGTTTTGTAGAATCCACTATCTAATGTCATGTTGTCAGCGTCTTTAATGACACCTGTTGTAGTTAGTCCATCAGAATCTACAGCATCATCTGTACCTGCATTTGCAGTTGTCGGTGTATAACCGGCTGGTGTTGAAAACTCTACACTATAAGTTCCATTGCTTAAACCAGTGAACTGATATTTACCATTTTCATCTGTTGTCGTACGATCTAATTCTTTACCGTTACTATCTTTAAGAATGACATAAACACCTTTAATCCCTTTTTCATTGGCATCTTGTTTACCATCTTTATTTGTATCTTCCCATACATAGTCACCTAGATTATATTTCTTTTGGTCGCCATTTGCAGTTGATGAACCATTCACATTTGAATAACTGTTTGACCAACTACTTTTTCCATTTTGTGTTTCTAAAGTATAATCAATTTTCCCATTATCTGTTGAACTATTATCTGGATAAGCAACTTGTTGAATGATGTACTGTTTATCACTACTAGATTGACCATTCAATAAATCAACTGTCGCCGTCTTATTATCATTACTGTATGTAATTTTAAATTTATCAGTGACATCTGTAAGTTTTGAAGTATCTGGGGTGAAACTATCCACAAACTGATTTTGGTTAGTTACTTCATAAATTTTAAAGTTTTTAGCATCTGGATTAAATTTATAACCAGTTAAATTTGTTACTAATGTTTCTTTTGTATATGTATTTTTAGGTTGATTTACATAAACAGTCATATTTCGTGATAAATCTTCATTATTGATATAGTTTGTACTTGAAATAAGCGGTTGTGCTTTTTTATTACCATAATCGACGATGACTTCTTCGCTATATGTATCATTACCTAAAGTTACTTCCATTTTATAAGCTGTTTTATCAGTTGTTGCATTTTCACGTTTCGCAAATGCAACTTGTTCAAAGCTACCGCTAACATTTGTATATTGATCCACATAGTTCGTAAAAGTATATGTTGTTGTGTTTGTTGTACTATCATAAATACCTTTTGCAATAATATTACCTTGGGCATTATATAAATTTTGAGTTTGTGAAGGTAATCTTACAGAACCCGGACGGAAATACTGTCCATATTTAAATGTAAATGTATCGCCCTCTTTAACAGAATCATCGATTTTGTAATTCGCTTTTAATTTTAAAACATCACTAGAAGTCGCCCAAAATTCAGTTTTGCCAGTTGTTGAATTTACATGTCCTTTATCAATAGCAATATCAATATTTGAAAAATGAACTTTATCATTAACATTTGTACCTTGTTGTGGTGCTGCTACTGTGTTCACAGCCATACGGTTTAATGTTCTTGGTTTAATAGTCGTTGTTTTAGGTGTAGTTGAAACGTTTTTTGCTTGTGTTAAATTACTTTTATCAGTTTCATTACTATATGTAGTTGATGATTTATCATTTGTTGTTACATTGCTAGTTTGTGTAGTAGATTGACTAGCTGTAGCGTTTTGTGGTGATTGCATGTTACTACTAGTTTCTTTAACTGTTGCACTATCACTCATTGTCACTTTAGGCTGATCTGCAGTTGCAGTTTGCGTATTGTCTTTTAGTTGACGACTATCAACTTTTTCAGTTGTTTTATTCTCACTTGGGGCTGTCGTTTCATTTTTTGATTGATTTAATTCTCCATTCGTATGTTCTGCCGCTTTAGCTTCATGACCACTTAACCCAAAAATCAATGTTGTCCCTACTAAAATTGAAGCAGTACCTACAGAATACTTTCTTATCGAAAATTTGTTTAATCGATTTGGTATCATGCCTTTTCTATTTGTTGCTGTCTTTTTATTATTCATTTAATAATACTCCTTTAAAATATCAAAATTTGATAAATATAATATTTTGCATATATAAATTTCTGCATTACTATCGTAATATAAATTTCAATAAAGTGCAATACTTTAATTATTTTTCTTTATTTTACAATGTTATTTGCTACAAATATTAATATGAATCACAGTTTAAGAATTGCAATTTTTAATACTTTTTTTCTTTAATTGCTTTAAATTATTTATCTATATTTTTAAAACTCACTTTTAATCTAAGCTTGTTTTCAATTCGCTATTACATCTTATTTTAATTAATAACATTGCTCACAACAGTAATCTCAAAGGCTTACTATTGGTGCATTAGAACAAAAAATAGGCATGTGACTTAAAAGCATTCTCAATGAAATACCTTAAGCTACATACCTATTTTTAATGTATATTTACATATTTTTTAATATTATTTTAAATGTTCATATGGACTATTATTCACAAAAGATACAATTTGATCGACAAATAATCTTGCTCGTAATTGGAATTCACTATCATTTAAGTAATATGAACCATCTTCATTTTTAGCAAAATCAGAATCATGTGTTGCTATTTGAGTTGGTACAGCAATGCCTAGTAAACTTCTGACGATTACTCTTAAATGTGACAATGGCTCTGAACTAACAATACCACCACTATTTCCTATTAAGCCTACAGGTTTCATTTTAAAATAATCCATATTTAGATGATCTAATGCATTTTTCAATATTCCAGAATATGAACCATGATAGTTTGGCGTTCCTAATATTAAAAAGTCCGCCGCCATTGCTTTCTCTTTTAAATCTTTCATATTTTGTTTGATTTCATCAATAGACGGTGTTGTTCCTGAAAAATCTAATTGATTTAACGGCTTTTCTGCTAAATCGAATATTTCCGCTTCAATATCATGTGTTTTAAAATGCTCAGTTAAGTATCTTGCTAGTGCACTTGTATGTGAATTCACTTGTGCACTGCCAATAATAATTAATCCTTTCATATTTGACCCCTCTTTTTTTATTAAACTTGTTGTTCACGTAATAATTTCATAATAGCTTTTCCAACACCACTATTTTCATTCGTATCTGTGACATATTTCGCTATTTTTTTAACTTCTTCTGCACCATTTTCCATCGCAACTGGATAGCCAACTTTCTCTAACATTGATAAGTCATTTAAATTGTCACCTATTGCCATGACTTCTTTCATTTCAATCCCTAATCTTTCGGCAATTGTTTCTAGCGCAATACCTTTTTGTGCATCTGAATGCGTTATTTCTATATTTCCTCTCGAAGATGATGATATAGCTAAATTCGGAGATTCAGCTAAAATTTTACTAGCTTTGTCAATTTTTTCTAAATTTCCATCAAATGCTAATATTTTCATAATTAATTCACCAGGTATGTTTTCAATAGCATCATAATTATCAACAACTTTCAACGTACCATTATCTATGCGTCTTTGAATACCATTTTTAATACGCTCAACGTTTGCATGTTGACCTGCACGCTCAGCAATATCTATGTAAATGTCTAAATCTCTTTGTGGATCTTCAGTATAAATCGCACGACTCGTGTATACTTGATAATAAATACCTGCATCTTTTAAAACATTTGTAATTTTGTGTACTAACGATTTATTAAGGTGTGAAGTGCTCATTACATTGAAAGTTTCATCACGTACTTCAGCACCATTCAAACAAATATATGGTACTGTTAAATCTGTGTCAGCAACTGGTGCTTGTGCTTCATAAAATGCTCGACCTGTCGCGATAACAACCGTTATCCCTTGTTCTTGAGCGTATTTAATCGCATCAATATTAGGTTGAGAAATTTCATGTGCTGCATTAAGTAGCGTGCCATCCATATCAGTGGCTATTAGTTTTATCATTATGTTACCTCGTTTCGTAAATTTAAAATCTTGTTCTTAAATAAGAATATATACTCAGCGCACATACTTTTCTATTAACATTTATATTGTCATTAATTTATCATATAATGTAATTCTAACAAATTTTAATTAGTATGTACTATCGTCTAATTGGTGGATTTCTTATTGGCTCTTAAGTTTTTAAAAAATGTTGTTAATAATGTGCTACATGCTTCTTTAAGTACACCTTTATCAACAATTGCACGATGATTAAAATTAGATTGTTGCAATAAATTCATTAAACTGCCACTACAACCACCTTTAGGATCATCTGCGCCATAGACGACTCTTGGAATGCGACTCATTACAATTGTTCCTGCGCACATGACACATGGTTCTAAGGTTACATATAATGTGCAACCTTCTAAACGCCAACTACCTAACACTTTGGCTGCACGTTCAATTGCAATATGTTCAGCATGCGCCGTTGGTTGTTGTAGTGTTTCTCTTAAATTATGTGCTCTAGCGATAACTTCATCATCTTTAGTGATGATAGCACCTATAGGTACTTCGCCTAGTTGAGCTGCTTTTTTAGCTTCTTCAATCGCTAATGTCATAAAATATATATCATTTGTCATTTATGTCCAGATACCTCACTTATGGTACAATACTCAATGTCTATTTTAACATTTGGAGATGTGAATATGAACAAACCTTTTATAGCAATTGAAGGTCCTATTGGCGTAGGTAAATCTTCACTTGCACACAAATTAAGTCAAACTTTAGATTTTTATGAAGAAAAAGAAATCATCACAGAAAATCCATTTTTATCAGACTTTTATGAAGATATCTCTAAATGGAGTTTTCAAACTGAAATGTTCTTTTTATGCAATAGATATAAGCAATTTCAAGATGTAACACAACTAAATCAAGGTGTAGTTAGTGATTATCATATACATAAAAATAAGATATTTGCTAAAAATACTTTGAGTTCTGTTGAATTTCAGAAATTCAGTAAAATTTATGATATTTTAACTGAAGATATGATTATGCCGAATATGATTATCTTTTTAGATGCAGACCTTGATGTGTTAAAATCTAGAATTGCTAAACGTAACCGTAGTTTTGAGCATCAAATAGAAGATGAATATCTGTTAAAGTTAAAAAAAGATTATCGTGAGTATTATGAGTCCTTACAAAGTAATGGTTCAAATGTAGTTTTAATCGATACAACTTCTATTGATTTTCTTAAAAATGAACAAGATTACGAAGATATATTACATATTATATTACCTATGATAGGAGATATTACCAATGAATAATTACGGTATTCCACAAAATGCCATTATAACCATTGCAGGTACAGTTGGTGTTGGAAAATCAACACTAACGCAAGCACTTGCAGATAAATTAAACTTTAAAACGTCTTTTGAAAATGTCGAACATAATCCATATTTAGATAAATTTTATAGCGATTTTGAACGATGGAGTTTCCATTTGCAAATTTACTTCTTAGCTGAACGTTTTAAAGAACAAAAGCGTATGTTTGAATATGGTGGTGGCTTTGTCCAAGATCGATCAATTTATGAAGATGTTGATATTTTTGCAAAAATGCATGAAGAAGAAGGCACAATGAGTAAAGAAGATTTCAAAACATATTCAGACTTATTTAATGCCATGGTCATGACACCTTATTTTCCTAAACCTGATGTAATGATTTATTTAGAATGTAACTATGATGAGGTCATTGATCGTATTATTGAACGTGGTCGCGAAATGGAAATTAATACAGACCCTGAATACTGGAAAAAGCTATTTAAACGCTATGACGATTGGATTAATAGCTTTAATGCATGTCCTGTGGTACGTATCAACATTAATGAATATGATATCCATAAGGACCCCGAATCTTTAAATCCTATGATAAACAAAATTGCTCGAATTATTCAAACATATCGACAAGTAGATACACGATAAAAGACTAAAGACATAGCGTATATGTTTATATTCAATGTATATTCCATAGATATTATCGATTATTTTATCAATTCTATCGAATACATTAATTCACATATACACTATGTCTTTCTTTTTAATTTAAAGCTTCTAAAATATCTGCCGCACTATTTAAAATAATATCAGCTTCATGTAATTCTTCTTTTGTTGCAATACCTGTTAATACACCTATTGCCATACCTAAATTTGCATTACTTGCTGTCTTCATATCATTAGCAGTGTCTCCTACTATAGCTACTTTCTGAGGATCTACATTATATTGCTCAAATAAAGGCGATAATACTTTAGGATTTGGCTTCTCATAGGCATCCGCTTCGGTAGAAATGATCAAATCGAACAACGAGGTAGCATTGGTATGTGCTAAAAATTGTTCTACACCTTTTTTAGTATCACTCGTAACAATACCAAGTTGATAGCCTTTTGCTTTCAAATCGATAAGTGCTTCTTTAACACCTTCTACCCAATTAATTTCAGGAATACGTTCATCTACCAGCTTTTGACTTGTTGACTTGGACCAGTCGGTTGTATCTTGTCCCGTCACATCATTAAATGCCTGGATAATTTGTTGTAAAGATCCTGAACCCATCACTGATTTTGGATCAATAGATTCTTTAATGACACCGAGTTGTCTTAAAGCAGCTTCTTTATTATGTACTGGGAAAGTCTCAAGCAATGATTGTACAAATCGTACCCCTATTTTTTCCCAACTTCTATCAAATTCAATTAACGTACCATCTTTATCAAATAATATCCATTCCATTGATATCAATACTCCTATTTATTTATTTCGTATTATGCTGATTCTATGATATTCGTTATCCCCTGAAAATGAACTCGTAGTATTGTTCTATTTAAATATTGAATTAAATATAATAATAAGTGAAATCCCCTTCAATACTTAACAATAAACATTGTAAACTTAATTTATTACCATGCTTCGCTTCATTGAAAGGGATTTTAGTCATGATTAACTTTTGCATATTGTTTTCATGATTATATTCAATTTTTATTAATATTTTGGTACAACGACTCTCCAACCATTTTTATCTTCTAAAGTACCATTTTGAATACCAGTATAGACGTCGTATAATTTTTGAGTAATTTCACCAGTCTCATTATTATTAATAACGATTTCACGATCTTCGTATCTCAATGTACCCACAGGTGAAATAACTGCTGCAGTACCACTACCAAATACTTCTGTTAACTCACCTTTATCATATGATTCGAATAATTCATCGATTGAAACGCGGCGCTCTTCGACTTCATATCCTAAGTTTTTAGCTAATTCGATAATAGATTTACGTGTAATACCAGGTAAAATACTGCCATTCAACTCTGGTGTAATTACTTTGCCATTTTCAACGAAGAAAATGTTCATGCTACCAACTTCTTCGATATATTTCTGTTCAACACCATCAAGCCATAATACTTGGTCATAACCTAATTTATTTGCATTAGTTTGTGCTAATAAACTTGCCGCATAGTTACCTGCAACTTTTGCAAAGCCTACACCGCCACGAACAGCACGCACATATTCATCTTCTACATAGATTTTAGTTGGTTTTAAAGTTTCACCACCATAATATGCACCTGAAGGAGATAAAATAATTAATAATTTATACTGATGTGATGCACCAACGCCAAGTGCCCCTTCTGTTGCAAAAACAAATGGACGAATATATAATGATTGACCTTCCCCTTCAGGAATCCAATCTCTTTCAATATCAACTAATTGTTTTAGCCCCTCTAACAATTCTGCTTCGTCTACTTGAGGCATTTCTAATCGTGCTAACGAGTTATTAAGACGCTTAAAATTTTCTTCAGGACGGAAAAGTGCAACTTCCCCATCTCTTTTATATGCTTTTAATCCTTCGAATACCGATTGACCATAATGAACACCTTGTGCAGCAGGTGAAATTTCAATAGGACCATAAGGTACTATCTTCAAATCATGCCATCCTTTATCTGCATCATAATCATAACTCAACATATAATCAGTAAAATATTTACCAAAACCTAGTTGAGATGTATTTGGTTTTTGTTTTAATGTTTCTCGTCGTTCAACTTTAACTGCTTGTGACATGGTGATTGCCTCCTAATAATATTGTATAAGAATTTGTTTAACTTAAATTATAACAATCCATATTTTGCTGTTCAATAAATTTTCTAAAAATTCAAAATTAATTAACAGATTTTCTAGAAAGACTATATCTTTTAGTATAAACGTATTAATTTCACAGAGACAAGTAATCTGTGTTTTACTAATATACTTTACATACAAAAAACTCTTTACTTTAAAATGAACTAAGCTCGCGAATTCAATATGTATAATGAATAATATCAGAATTCATGCACTAGTTTATTAAAATAAAGAGTAATTTAAAATATCATTCCGTGTATTAAAGTGAATGGAAATGATTAGTTATTATTTTTAACAGTATCTTTTTGTTCAATAGCTTCTAACATTAATTTAGTCATGCTCGCTAAATCATATTTAGGATCAAATCCCCATTCGCCACGTGAACAGCTTGTATCAATAGAATCCGGCCAACTATTAGCGATACCTTGTCTAATAGGATCAACATCGTAATCTAATGTAAAATTGGGATAGTATTCTTGAATTGCTTCTTTTACCATCTCTGGATCAAAACTCATTGCGCTCAAATTATAACCGTTTCTAGTTTCTAATTTAGCGTCGTCTGCTTCCATAAGTTTAATAATTGCTTCAATTGCATCATCCATATACATCATATCCATATACGTGCCTTTATCTATGAAGCTTGTATAATGACCTTCTCTTACTGCTTTGAAGTATATTTCAACAGCATAGTCTGTAGTACCGCCACCTGGCTCTTTAACATGCGAGATTAAACCTGGGAATCTAACACTTCTTGTATCTACACCAAAACGTTTGAAATAGTATTGACACAATAATTCTCCAGCTACTTTATTTACACCATACATTGTCGTAGGTTGCTGAATTGTTACTTGTGGCGTATTAACTTTAGGAGTTGAGTCTCCAAATGCACCAATTGAACTTGGTGTGAAAAAGTGCAAATTATAAGTTCTTGCAGCTTCTAATGCATTCATTAATCCACCCATATTTAAATCCCAAGCTAGAATTGGATTTTTCTCTGCAGTTGCTGATAATAATGCTGCCATATGCATTAGACTATCCGCTTCAAAGTCCCTAACTAACTCAAACATACGGTCACGATCTGTTACGTCTAAGATTTCAAATGGTCCATTTTGTACAGGTGAGTCTGCTTCAGGTTCCCTAATATCTGTAGCAAGAACATTATCTGTCCCATAAATTTCTCTGCACTTAACAACTAATTCTGTACCAATTTGTCCTAATGCACCAGTAATCATAATTTTTTTCATAGAAATATCTCCTTTGTCTCTTCTATATAGCTATAGTCCATCACAAGCGGACATAATATTCGTTTTCATAATAATTATAATATAAAAGCGCTTTCTTGTATATATGACATGTACATGTTGCTGTTATTTCCGTAAATGGAAATTCTAGTTGTATTAATTGATTTTAGTAATTTATAGCGTTGAATATTACTAATTACTGTCAAATTAAATTTTTTATCCCTCAACTCTTAAACTCTGGATATCTTTCATTATATTAGCTTTTTTATAACCATGGATATCATGTAAAGCCTTATAAGCTTTAAATAATGTTTCATACCTTTGTACTTTTTCCGCTTCTGGATTAATTTCGTATAAAATTGGCTCTTTCATAGCATCAACTGCATCATTAATTGAATTATGTGCGCCACCACTGACTGCACCTAATATTGCTGCGCCTATTGCTGGTGCATACTCACTATCCATAACAATTAGTTTTTTATTCAGTACATTCGCATAGATATCCATCATAACAGCATTCTTTTTAGGTATACCGCCACATGCAAATACCTTTTCTACTTCCATATGCCAATCTTGATACTGTTGCATAATCATCTTAGTACCAAATGCTGTAGCTTCTAAATATGCTCTATAAATATCCTCATGCTTAGTTTGTAAAGTTAATCCAAAGATACAACCTGTTAAATTGCTATCACTTAATACACTTCGATTTCCATTATGCCAATCAAGAGCAATGAGCCCACTTTCACCTGGCATTTGATGTTTTATCTTTTCATTCATTAATTCAAATACAGTCATATTTCTATTTGCTGCTTCATCTACATATGACTTTGGTGCTTGCTTAGCGACATACTCAAACAAATCACCTACTGCTGATTGCCCCGCTTCATAAGCAAATAATTCTGGAATAATTGCTCCTTTTACAGAACCTGATATACCTGGCACTTGATGTTGCTTTTCATTTAACATAAGATGGCATGTGCTTGTTCCCATCACCATAGTCATTTCTTTATCTTTTTCAGACCCAATACCTAATAAACTAGCATGGGCATCAATAATAAAAGGACTTACCATAGTCTCTTTTGATAATCCTAATTTCTGTGCCATTTTATCGTCCAGTTTCCCTACTACTTCACCAATATTAACAACCGGTGCAGATACTTTATCTTGAATTACTTTTGATAATTTGGGGTCTATTTTATCAAATAAATCATAATGAAACCCTGTTTCTTCTTCCCAAAATGCTTTGAAACCTAATCCACAATTCGAGCGTACATTTTTATTAGTTAATTTATTTACAATCCAATCGCCCGCTTCCATAATATAAGCCGTTTTTTCCATAATTTCTGGTGCTCGATTCATGACTTCCATTATTTTGGGAATCATCCATTCACTACTAACATTATATCCATAATGGCCTAACCACTTATTATTATTTTCAATAGCAGTTTGATATAATTTCTCTGCTTCTTTATATGCACCATGATGTTTCCAAAGTTTCACATACGCATGTGGATTGTTTTTAAATTGTTTTAAATTATGTACCGGGTTAAGGTTTTCGTCAGTAAAAATAATAGTAGATGAAGTAAAGTCTATACCAATACCTACTATATTGACTGGATCTATTTTTGATTCACGTACTATATATGATATTCCTTCTTCCATAATTTCTAAATAATCATTACTATTTTGAAGTGCATATGTATGTGGTATTTTCAAACCATTTAATTCACTCTCAATGACACCATGTGTATATGGTTTCACAAATTTTGATACTACTTGACCGTTAGTTGTATTAATTAAAAACACACGGCCTGAAGCTGTTCCATAATCAATTCCAATGCTATAAGACATCATGTTTCCTCCATATCGCTAGTTGCGGTTATTAGTTTTGCAAGCGTTTTCTTAAATCATACTCATAATAGGTTCTATTTTACAAGTATCACTTAAATTTTGCCAAAAAAAAGAGTCCTCATACATTTACATATGAGGCTCCTCTAATTAATATTTAATTATTTATTTTGTATTGCATTTAACATTTCATTAACTGCTAATTTTCCTAACTCATTTGAAGCTAAAGGACTGTCACCTGTTAATAATTTACGATCTTTTAACGTTCTTCCTGTCATATCGTCGTTAACTACTTTTAATCCTTGTTTAGTTAGTAAATCAGCAACTAACCATTTCAAGCGCCCAGGTAAATAACCTATTTCAATATTTGCACCTTCATCTAATGAGTCAGGGAAGACACAAACAGAGTATCCTTCTAATGGAGATTTTTCTCTGTTAAGCCCTGCTGAAAGTAGTGCTGCTGGTCCATGACATAATGTAACTATAAAACGGTCATTGTCTAATGCCCAATCTAATGTTTGTTGAACGTCCTCACTTTCAGAAATACCAACAACTGCAGCATGTCCGCCTGGGATAAAGACAGATAAATAGTCTGAATCAGGTCCTAATTCATTTTTAATCACATCTGCTAATTTTTTTGGCTGTTTTAATTTTTCTTTCAATTTATTATAAGTACTTATAACTGCCTCGTCTTCAGTTGGCATAGCCCATAATTCTAATTTAACTGGATAACCAGATAATGTCGCAACATCAACGTCAAAACCTGCTTCCATTAAATGATGTAAAGGTAATAACATTTCAACAGGATGATTACCCGTAGAGAACATTTTTCCATTTTCCAATAATACATATCTCTCTTCAGCAGCAATCATCAATACTTTCCATTTACCATCTTTATAGGCACCTTTGTGTTCAACACCATCAAAATCTGTTTTAGGTGCTGTATATTGACTAAGGGAATATGGTGATGGGAAAAATGCGTTATCTTCTGCTTTATCTGGCGTTGGTTGCTTACTTAATTCATTTACATCTTGTGACATAGTTTATTCCTACTTTCTCTATATAGTTACTACTAGTATAGACATATACTACACACTATAAACATGTATTACTATTAAAATGCTCATTATCAAAAATAATCAAAATGAATTTCTTTGTAAAAAATACAACTAAATTCTACAAGATGCTTTTAAAATTCAAACTTCAATTTTGGGGAGCACTAAACATTGTTATAAGAACTTACTGTTAATAAACTAAACATTAAAAAAAGCCCACGACAATATTTGCCGTGGGAATAAATAAATAAATATTAAATCAACTTCATTTCTTTTCCTACTTTTTCATAAGCCGCAATTGCTTCATCTAACATGTCTTTTGTATGTGCAGCTGTAGGCATATTTCTTACACGTCCTGTACCTCTTGGTACTGTTGGGAAAACGATAGATTTCACATAGACACCTTCGTCTTTTAAACGCTTACTAAATTCTTGAGTTGTTTTTTCATCACCAATAATTACTGGTGTAATTGGAGTTTCTGACTCACCTGTATCATATCCTAATTTTGACAATCCATTTTTTAAATATTGTGCATTGTCCCATAATTTATCATGTAATTCAGTTGAATCCATTAACTTTTTAACTGCTTCAGTTATTGCTTTGGTATCCCCAGGTGCTAATGATGTAGAGAATAAGAATGGTCGTGATTGTGCTTTTAACCAATCTATTAACTCTTTTGTACCTGCTACATAGCCGCCAACGACACCAATTGCTTTAGAAAGCGTACCTATTTGGAAATCGATTTTATCTTGTAAACCAAAATGTTTAACCGTACCAGCGCCTTTACCCATAACACCTGAACCATGAGCGTCGTCAACATAAGTTAATAAACCAAATTCTTCTGCAATTTCTACAATTTCAGGTAATTTAGCCACATCACCATCCATACTAAAAACGCCATCAGTGATATACATCACTTTATTGTATTGACCTGATTCAACTGCTTCTTTTGCTTTCGCACGTAAATCATCCATGTCTGAATGGTTAACTCGAATAATTTTAGCTTTAGATAAGCGACATCCATCAATAATTGATGCATGATTAAGCTCATCTGATAAAATAGCATCATTTTTATTCATGACAGCTGAAATAGCAGCCATATTACAATTAAATCCTGACTGATAAGCTATTGCAGCTTCTGTTCCTTTAAATTTTGCTAGTGTTTCTTCTAATTCGTCGTGTAAATCTAATGTACCATTGATTGTACGAACAGCGCCTGCACCTACACCATGTGTATCAATAGCTGCTTTTGCAGCTGATTTCAAATCTTCATTTGTTGCTAGTCCTAAATAATTATTTGAAGATAAGTTAATGTATGATTTCCCATTGATTTTGATTTCTGGTCCGTTTGCACCTTCAATTGTATCTATTTCATTATACAAACCATTTTCTTTTAGATAATTTATATTTTCCTCTAAAAACTCATGTAATGATTGAACCACAGTATATAATCCCCCTTAAGTATTGTTTGGTAATACCTTTATCATACAGTAATTCTACATAACTTGAAAGCCTTATCATTCATAGATAAAATATCTCAAAGCAATCATTTAGTACGATAATTTCATAAAATGTTATACTATAAACATTATTTTAGAAAGTAGTGATAAGGGTGTTAGATTGGTTCCAACTAGCAAATAATAAAGAAAATAAAACAATTCAACTCAGACGTTATTTACACCAATATCCTGAGTTATCTTTTGAAGAATTTCAAACACATGATTATATTGTTAACCAATTAAGCCAGTTATCTTGTGATATTGAAACTCCTATCGGCCGCAATGGTATCAAAGCCACATTTAAAGGCTTGGGCACAGGACCTACCATTGCATTAAGAGCTGACTTTGATGCGTTACCTGTCGAGGAATTAAACGATGTGCCTTATAAGTCTAAAAATCCAGGATGTATGCATGCGTGTGGGCATGATGGTCATACAGCAATTTTACTTACTGTAGCAGAGATTTTAGATGAACATAAACATTTATTAGAAGGTAATGTTGTATTAATATTCCAGTACGGTGAAGAAATCATGCCAGGTGGTTCTCAAGAAATGATAGATGCTGGATGTCTGGAAAATGTAGATAGAATTTACGGTACACATTTATGGAGTGGTTATCCTACTGGAACTATTCATTCACGTGCGGGGGCAATCATGGCCTCTCCAGATGAATTTAGCGTCACAATTAAAGGTCGTGGTGGTCATGGTGCCAAACCTCATGAAACCATTGACCCAATAGTAATCATGGCAGAGTTCATTTTAAGTGCACAAAAAATAATTTCACGTACGATCGATCCAGTTAAACAAGCTGTACTTTCATTTGGAATGATTCAAGCAGGTACCACAGATAGCGTTATTCCTGATCAAGCATTTTGTAAAGGTACAGTTAGAACTTTCGATTCAGATATACAGAATCATGTAATGGACAAAATGGATAAGCTTCTACAAGGTTTAGCAATAGCAAATGATATTAACTATGATTTGAATTATATTAAAGGGTATTTGCCTGTCCATAATAACGAGAAAGCATATCAAGTTATTAAAGAAGCAACAAATGACTTACATGTACGCTTTAATGAATCAGATTTAATGATGATTGGAGAAGATTTTTCACATTATTTGAAAGTACGACCAGGTGCATTCTTTCTGACTGGTTGTGGTAATGAAAGTAAAGGTATTACAGCGCCACACCATAATCCCAAATTTGATATTGATGAAAAATCATTAAAATACGCTGTAGCTGTATTTTTAAAAATCATTGAATTAGAGCAAGTATTTAAAACAAATTAAGCATTTAAATTAATTGAAAGATATGAATCTGGGACATAAACTAATGAAATGCTCCCTTCAAAGTAGACATTGAAAAAATGAAAACTTTGAAGGGAGCATTTTACAATGTCCAAGACTCAACAATTTTATTTAAACAGTATTATCAGTTATAAGTTTTATTAGTCAGTCTTTCATCAATTATTGTTCTTCTAAATCGAATAGCCATTACAAAATTTACACATTAAAAAAAGACCCCTCGATTGAGGGATCTTCTTTTTATATAAAATCTAAGAAATTAGAAATTATTTAATGATTTCAGTAACAACGCCTGATCCTACAGTACGTCCACCTTCGCGGATTGAGAAACGAGTACCGTCTTCAATCGCGATTGGAGCGATTAATTCTACTGTCATTTCAACGTTATCACCAGGCATTACCATTTCAGTTCCTTCTGGTAAGTGAACAACACCAGTTACGTCAGTAGTACGGAAATAGAATTGTGGACGATAGTTTGAGAAGAATGGAGTGTGACGTCCACCTTCGTCTTTTGATAATACGTATACTTCTGCTTTAAATTCAGTATGTGGTGTAATTGAACCAGGAGCAGCTAATACTTGACCACGTTGTACGTCTTCACGAGCAACACCACGTAATAATGCACCAATGTTGTCACCAGCTTCAGCGTAGTCTAATAATTTACGGAACATTTCAACACCTGTAACAGTTGTT
>OBDG01000060.1_pt1 | contig 45456 bp, 49 predicted proteins | sample 1481331 | NCBI WGS metagenome assembly OBDG01 (sample SAMN00990124, study PRJEB22392) | human gut metagenome
TAGGTCTCGTAGTGTAGCGGTTAACACGCCTGCCTGTCACGCAGGAGATCGCGGGTTCGATTCCCGTCGAGACCGCCATTACAATTATGGTTCAGTAGCTCAGTTGGTAGAGCAATGGATTGAAGCTCCATGTGTCGGCAGTTCGACTCTGTCCTGAACCATTCTTAATTCATGGCGGTTGTGGTGAAGTGGTTAACACATCGGATTGTGGTTCCGACATTCGAGGGTTCGATCCCCTTCAGCCGCCCCATAATCGTTTACATTAGCGGGTGTAGTTTAATGGCAAAACCTCAGCCTTCCAAGCTGATGTTGTGGGTTCGATTCCCATCACCCGCTCCATTTTATTTATCCACAGTAGCTCAGTGGTAGAGCTATCGGCTGTTAACCGATCGGTCGTAGGTTCGAGTCCTACCTGTGGAGCCATGGCTCCTTGGTCAAGCGGTTAAGACACCGCCCTTTCACGGCGGTAACACGGGTTCGAGTCCCGTAGGAGTCATACAAACAGAAGTGAAATATCGCTTCTGTTTTTTTATTACATATTTATTATTGAGGAGAGTTGTCCGAGTTGGCCGAAGGAGCACGCCTGGAAAGTGTGTAGGCGCCACAAGCGTCTCGAGGGTTCGAATCCCTCACTCTCCGTTATAGCGCTTAAAATGCTTTTACCCATTTTAAGCGCTATTTTTAAGGTTTTTTGTCTATTATCTGAGTCACTTAATTTAAAATTTGTTTGTTCAATAGTAAGTAGGATTGTTAAGTTTAAAATCGTAATCTAATAATATTAGTGAATATTTAAAGATTAAAAACAGAATTTTTCAGTTTATTAAGAAAAAAATTTTGTGAAAGAGGGATATTATTAAAAATAGTAAAGTAATGTTAAATGTATTATTATTAATTTTAAATTTAATTGCAATATGTAGTGTAAACAATGCATATGCAAATGAAGAAGATCCTAAAATAGAGAGTTTGTGTAAGAAGTCAAGTGTAGACCCTATTGCTTTACATAATATTAATGATGATTATATAAATAATCGATTTACGACAGTAAAATCAATTGTATCAACTACAGAAAAATTCTTAGACTTCGATTTATTATTTAAAAGTATTAATTGGTTAGATGGAATATCTGCTAAATTTAAAGATTTAAAAGTGGAATTTAGCTCATCAGCGATTTCTAAAGAATTTCTAGGAAAGACTGTTGATATTTATGGTGTTTACTATAAAGCACATTGTCATGGTGAGCATCAAGTGGATACTGCCTGTACATATGGTGGGGTAACACCTCATGAAAATAATAAATTAAGCGAGCCTAAAAATATAGGAGTAGCTGTGTATAAGGATAATGTAAATGTTAATACATTTATCGTTACTACAGATAAAAAGAAAGTTACTGCACAAGAACTTGATATTAAAGTAAGAACAAAATTAAATAATGCATATAAATTGTATGACAGAATGACTAGTGATGTACAAAAAGGTTATATTAAATTTCATTCTCATTCGGAGCATAAAGAATCATTTTATTATGATTTATTTTATATTAAAGGAAATTTACCAGATCAATATTTGCAAATTTATAATGATAATAAAACAATAGATTCATCAGACTATCATATTGATGTTTATTTATTTACATAACAATCTGAAAGTTGATGGATATCAACTTACAATCCTATAAAGAACTATAGATATTAACATATTTTTACAAAGTAGCTTAGTAAATGATGAAGAACGAATAGTGATTCAAATCTAACTTTATTACTATAAAAAGCTTTCTATTTTAGTATAGATAACAAAACCAGATTAACGAGTAATAATATATAAGTGGGATAGAATCATGATGATTTAAGAAGAATTGGTTATTTTTACAATAAAAGATAATAAAGATAGAGAAGTTTAAATATAGGAGAAATAAAATATGAAAAGAATACTTATCATTGTTGTTTTATTGTTTTGCTATTCGCAAAATCATATCGCAACCGCTGATGTCGGAGTTTTGAATCTTAGGAACTATTATGGTAGCTATCCAATTGAAGACCACCAAAGTATTAATCCTGAAAATAATCATCTTTCGCATCAATTAGTTTTTTCTATGGATAATTCGACAGTAACAGCTGAATTTAAGAACGTTGATGATGTAAAGAAATTCAAAAATCATGCTGTAGATGTATATGGTCTAAGTTATAGTGGATATTGTTTGAAAAACAAATATATATACGGTGGAGTTACATTAGCAGGTGATTATTTAGAGAAATCTAGACGTATTCCTATTAATCTTTGGGTTAATGGAGAACATCAAACTATATCTACTGACAAAGTATCAACTAATAAAAAGTTAGTAACAGCTCAAGAAATTGATACTAAATTAAGAAGATATCTACAAGAAGAATATAATATTTATGGCTTTAATGATACAAATAAAGGAAGAAATTATGGTAATAAGTCAAAATTTAGTTCTGGATTTAATGCAGGAAAAATATTATTTCATTTGAATGATGGTTCATCATTTTCTTATGACTTATTTGATACTGGAACAGGACAAGCTGAAAGTTTCTTAAAAATATATAATGACAACAAAACTGTCGAAACTGAAAAATTCCATTTAGATGTAGAAATATCTTATAAGGACGAAAGTTGAAGTATTTCAATCATAACTTAGTAAAGGAAATGCCATGAAAAAATTTAAATATAGTTTTATATTAGTTTTTATATTACTTTTTAACATTAAAGATCTTACGTATGCTCAAGGTGATATTGGTGTAGGTAACTTAAGAAATTTCTATACAAAACATGATTATATAGATTTAAAAGGCGTCACAGATAAAAACCTACCTATTGCAAATCAACTCGAATTTTCAACAGGTACCAATGATTTGATCTCAGAATCTAATAATTGGGACGAAATAAGTAAATTTAAAGGAAAGAAACTGGATATTTTTGGCATTGATTATAATGGTCCTTGTAAATCTAAATACATGTATGGAGGGGCCACTTTATCAGGACAATACTTAAATTCTGCTAGAAAAATCCCTATTAATCTTTGGGTTAATGGCAAACATAAAACAATTTCTACTGACAAAATAGCAACTAATAAAAAACTAGTAACAGCTCAAGAAATTGATGTTAAATTAAGAAGATATCTTCAAGAAGAATACAATATATATGGTCATAATAACACTGGTAAAGGCAAAGAATATGGATATAAATCTAAATTTTATTCAGGTTTTAATAATGGGAAAGTTTTATTTCATTTAAATAATGAAAAATCATTTTCATATGATTTGTTTTATACAGGAGATGGACTGCCTGTAAGTTTTTTGAAAATTTATGAAGATAATAAAATAATAGAATCTGAAAAATTTCATCTTGATGTCGAAATATCATATGTAGATAGTAACTAATGATAATTAGTTTTAACACTAAAATGCGAATTTATACGAAATTAATATATGTATTAACTATTTAAATTTTAAAGTCTCTAGGGCTAATGTGTACGTTAAATATTCCCTGTAATACATCAAATTTATAAAAAATTAAAATATGGAGTTGTTGTAATGAAGTTATTTGCCTTTATCTTCATATGTGTTAAGTCTTGCAGCTTACTATTTATGTTAAATGGCAATCCTAAACCAGAACAATTGAATAAAGCGAGTGAATTCACTGGTCTAATGGATAATATGAGGTATTTGTATGATGATAAACACGTATCAGAAACAAACATTAAATCCCAAGAAAAGTTTTTACAACATGATTTATTATTTAAAATAAATGGTTCTAAAATTTTAAAAACAGAATTTAATAATAAAAGCCTTTCGGATAAATATAAAAATAAAAACGTAGATTTGTTTGGGACAAACTATTATAATCAATGCTATTTTTCATCGGATAATATGGAATTAAATGATGGTAGATTAATTGAAAAAACGTGTATGTATGGCGGTGTGACCGAGCATGATGGAAATCAAATAGATAAAAATAATTCAACTGATAACTCTCATAATATCTTAATTAAAGTTTATGAAAACGAGAGAAATTCATTATCTTTTGATATACCTACTAATAAGAAAAACATAACAGCACAAGAAATAGATTATAAAGTTAGAAACTATTTACTTAAGCATAAAAATTTATATGAATTTAACAGTTCGCCTTATGAGACTGGCTATATAAAGTTTATCGAAGGAAGTGGTCATTCTTTTTGGTATGATTTGATGCCTGAATCTGGTAAAAAATTTTATCCGACTAAATATTTACTAATTTATAATGATAATAAAACAGTTGAGAGTAAATCTATTAATGTAGAAGTTCATTTAACCAAAAAATAATTGAGGGAGAGAATATTATAAAAAATATTAAAAAGCTTATGAGATTGTTCTACATAGCTGCAATTATAATAACTTTATTATGTCTTATTAATAATAATTATGTTAATGCTGAAGTAGACAAAAAAGATTTAAAGAAAAAATCTGATCTAGATAGTAGTAAGTTATTTAATTTAACAAGCTATTATACTGATATAACGTGGCAATTAGACGAGTCAAATAAAATTAGTACAGATCAACTACTGAATAATACTATAATATTAAAAAATATTGATATATCCGTACTTAAAACTTCTAGTTTGAAAGTTGAGTTTAACTCATCAGATTTAGCAAATCAATTTAAAGGAAAAAATATAGATATTTATGGACTGTATTTTGGAAATAAATGTGTAGGCTTAACTGAAGAAAAAACATCATGCTTATACGGAGGAGTTACGATACATGATGGAAATCAATTAGATGAAGAGAGAGTTATAGGCGTTAATGTATTTAAAGATGGTGTCCAACAAGAAGGTTTTGTTATAAAAACCAAAAAGGCTAAAGTAACAGTACAAGAATTAGACACTAAAGTTCGATTTAAATTAGAAAATTTATATAAAATATACAATAAAGATACCGGTAACATACAAAAAGGATGCATTTTCTTTCATTCTCATAATCATCAAGATCAATCATTTTATTATGATTTATATAACGTAAAAGGTTCAGTGGGAGCAGAGTTTTTTCAATTTTATAGTGATAATAGAACAGTTAGCTCATCTAATTATCATATTGATGTATTTTTATATAAAGATTAAGTGATTGATGATTATCAACTGAATCATGAAATTAAACCATTATATGAGAGGAAAATGATTTGAATTGTAGTAAAATTTGAAATTTATATATTATCTTGAATACGGATTCAAAATTATTTGTTGTAATTAGTAATAATGATAAATAGAATTTTAATTTATTCTGCTAGTGAATTTTTAGTTTTAAAACAATGCTATCGACACACTACAACCTGAACTATCTATAAGCGTGAATTTATAATAAGGTTCATTGTCAAATAGACTGAATAAGTTAGAGGAGGTTTTATGAAGAAATTATCTACTGTAATTATTATTTTGATTCTAGAAATAGTTTTTCATAATATGAATTATGTGAATGCTCAACCCGATCCTAAATTAGACGAACTAAATAAAGTAAGTGATTATAAAAATAATAAGGGAACTATGGGTAATGTAATGAATCTTTATACGTCTCCACCTGTTGAAGGAAGAGGAGTTATTAATTCTAGACAGTTTTTATCTCATGATTTAATTTTTCCAATTGAGTATAAGAGTTATAATGAGGTTAAAACTGAATTAGAAAATACAGAATTAGCTAACAATTATAAAGATAAAAAAGTAGACATTTTTGGCGTTCCATATTTTTATACATGTATAATACCTAAATCTGAACCGGATATAAACCAAAATTTTGGAGATTGTTGTATGTATGGTGGTCTTACATTTAATAGTTCAGAAAATGAAAGAGATAAATTAATTACTGTACAGGTAACAATCGACAATAGACAATCACTTGGATTTACAATAACTACAAATAAGAATATGGTTACTATTCAGGAACTAGATTACAAAGCAAGACACTGGCTCACTAAAGAAAAAAAGCTATACGAGTTTGATGGTTCTGCATTTGAATCTGGATATATAAAATTTACTGAAAAGAACAATACAAGTTTTTGGTTTGACTTATTTCCTAAAAAAGAACTAGTACCTTTTGTTCCATATAAGTTTTTAAATATTTACGGAGATAATAAAGTTGTTGATTCTAAGAGTATTAAAATGGAAGTATTTCTTAATACTCACTGATAAGTATATTTGATATCACTATACAATCATAAAGTGCGTTTTTCGAACTTTTGTTCTAAGTGTTTTATAGATTCATGTAAATAGTTAGTTTATTGCCGGTTAAATTATTTAATTTTTCTAAATGATTTATTCTAAATATGTTTTATGTCAATAGCGGTTTAAAAATGCTGTTTTATGGCGGTTTGAAAATGACGTGCTTTTAAATGTATTTTTACTTTTATAATCTTTTAGTCGACATGATTCTCCAGTGGAAATGATAATTTAATAACGTACATTTATGATTGTTTAAGAATGTACAATTTTTTAACACTCTAGAGGTAAATCTATCGAGGTAATCCGAATTCTCCGTTAATTTAACGGAAATACAATGAATTGTTAGTTTTCTTAAAAGAGCAAGTGTCAAATACGTATCAAGAAAAAGTTTTTCTGACTCTTTGACCTTGTTCTTTTTTGTTCTAAAATAAAACGTGCAAATAAAAAAGTTATCTGCTTTTCTATTTGCACGATATGGTTTGGAAATTAAAGAATATAAATAAGGGACTACTGCTAATTTATGAGGTTAAAGTTTCAATGATTTTTGATTTATTAGACCATTTTAATATCTCAAGGTTTTCATGTTCTGCTACAGTTTGTGCTCTTTCATTTATCGGATGATCTACATCATTTACAATTATCAACATGATAGGTTCTAATTTGTTTCTGGATGGTCTGTTTGGTTTGATATCACGGTAAATATAAGCTTCATTAGTTATTTTGTTGAAATCTAAGTTGTTTGTAAAGTTAACTAGTTTTTCTGGTTGTGATTTTGTTTCAGAAACAATATAATCAATAGAATATTTTAAACCTGATTCTCCAGAAACAGAAACTTGTGCTAAACCTCTTATTTCTTGGTCATATAAGAATTCAAATACTTCTTCATAGAATATGTTTGTAACGTTAGATTTAGTAGTTAAAGTAAGGTCATAAATTTTCAATATGCCTTGAATTAAATTATGTTTAGACTGAGCAAAACTCTCATTTTTAACATCCGCTGTAATTTCTTTATCAACTAATTTTAAATTAAATTGATTTAAAATATTTTGTATAAGTTTAGTTCTCGTTTTTGTGTTTATATCAATACCCAACATTTCTAATTCATTAATCGTCAATCCGTCATCTGATAGACAAATTTCATTATTAGGTAGTGTATCAGCATATATTCTAATAAAATCATTCAAATGGTTCTTAAAGGGAGTAGTAATTTCTGTAGAACTATCTAATTCTTTGAAGATATAATTTTGCTTTAACCAGTTGAAATATTCTTTCATTCTTTCTTCGATAGTCTTCACTAAGTATCCCTCCATTTCTTTTACAGTAATCTTGGTTCTTTTATAACATTATCGTGTTTTATATTAGTATACTTCATAAAGAAGTCTAATGATTCTATAATTTCATCTGTTAATTCTAAATCTTCAATATCTTTTAATGGGATCGCAATACCACCATTATTATATTCTTCAGTATATATGTGTATATGTGGCGTAGGTATTCTTTCATTATTTGGTGGATTTGCATGATCACTACCATTAACATCGAACCTAATCATATTAGAAATATAATTATTACTTCTTAGCAAAAAAATAATAAGGGTAGGGGGGCTACCCGAAATTATTTAGTTTGATTTTATTCATATCTTTCTGGTTCGAGACCCATTTCTCTTAAAATTTGGTCGCTATTTTCTTGTGCTCTTTGAGCTTCTTCAGGTGTATAAAAATGCTTATACTCTCTTTTATATATCGGGTCTGTTTCTCCCTCTACATATTCTTCTCTAATAGGGTTATTTGTAGTTGTGTGTGATTGTCCATTATAAATTTCTGTAACTGTATTCCCGTTTTCTATAACTGTGTAATTATTTTTATTGCTTTGTTGTTGATTGTTATGATTACTATTATTATTTAAGACTGGTTGTTTATTATTGACATTTTGAACTTGCTCATTATTGTTTTTATTTATATCTTGATTCTTCTTTTCGTTCTTTGGTTTATCATTATTTTTCGTAGCTTCTTTTTTTACTTCTGATTTTTTTTCGTCTTCCTTTTTCTTATTTTCATTGTTAGCATTCCCACATGCGACTAAAATCATTGTACTAGCTAGTAATAGACTGAGTAATCTCCTCATGCTGTTATCTCCTTTTATTTATATGTGAATCGATAGTTTTAAAATTAAACAATATCTAAATTCTTAGATTTGACTAACTAAGTGTATACGATTCATTCATACAATTATAAAATAATTGAAACTTTAGTACAATGCATTAATTTTATACGTTAAAAAGTTAAATTTATTAGTATAAAGATATCATTCATTCTCCGCTAATTTAATGGAAATAGCGTGAAATATTCAGATTCTTAAAAGAGCAAGTGTCATATACGTATCAAGAAAAAGATTTTCTGACTCGTTAACCTTGCTCTTTTTTGTTCTAAAATAAAACGTTCAAATTAAAAAATTATCTGCTTTTATTTGTTCGATAAGATTTAAAGATTGAAGAATATGAACAGGGGACTATGTTAGTTTACTATAATGTTGACATTTTTAATTTTGAACTCTGCAATTTATTGAGAGTGTCTATTTAAATTTGCAAAATGATTTGACCATTTTTTATCACATATTTAGTTGTCTTGATGATTGAATGACCCATTATTTATTCAGTTCGAGAAGATTGAGAGTGTTAAATCGTATTCGCGTATAATTTCGTATCTAGACTTACCATTTTCATAAAGTTTAACCATTTGTAATTTAAAGTCTTTAATATATGTTCTTCTGTCTCTTGTCAAAATAAAATCACCTACCCATATAGTTTAACAATAATTATTCTCAAATAATTTGTTTAACTATTTGTAGACGATTCTGCATTATCAATAAGGTTATGCAATTTGCTAACTTAATCTGTTTCGAAATTTTCAAATTCGTTTCATTTAATATAAATATTGATATAATCACGGCTATAAATATTAAATCAATAAACCTATCTTTTCATCTAATTCGCTATAATCTATAGTACTAATATAGTTTTCATGAAGAAGATTTTTATTATGTTCATTTATTTCTTTTTTTGAGTCATTTAAAATAAAAATAAACTCATTTTGCCTGTGTCTTTTTATTTTTTTTGCTTGCATAGCATCCGTTATTTTCGACTTAATAATCATAGAATTATTAGGGTTAGAAATAGCATTGATAAATTTTTCTTTTTGATTTTTCTTAGCGCTAATAAAAAAGTCGAAATTATGAACAACACCACTGCTTCCTATAATAGGTAAGTCTCTTCCGTAATAAATGTTATGTTCATCCAATTTGTTTGCAACATCTTCTGTAAATATGTTCTGTGACTTAGGATTAGAAAGTAAGTACATATCATTAACAAATATAAGGCACTGTAATAAATTATGTTTCGATTTATTAAAATTTTTAAAGTTAGTTTGAACAAAAATTTCGTGAGTTTTATCGTTATATTTAATACCGTAAGCTGAAAGGTGCTCTTCAAAAATCTTTTTACGTTTTTTTGATTTATTTAAAGAAATACCATTATTTTCTAAATCAAATATAGTATAGCCGTCATCAGTCAGTGTAATCATGTCTCTGAACTGATCGTATAAAGCGTATATTATTAAATTATCTAAAGAATTATCTTTAAAAGGGGTATCTATTCTTACAAAATTGTTTGATAAATTAGAAAACTCTAAGGTCTGGTTATACCAATCAAGATATTCTTTTTTTAATTTTTTAGCATCAAGCGTAGTCATATTATCCCTCCTTTATTCAAGGTCTTTTATATTATTTTACTCTAAAAACGACATATACACATTATACAAGTTATAGATGTCGGGGAAATCTTTCAAGTTAATTTCATAAGCAAACCTATCCTTTTTATCATACTTATCATTATATATGTGAATATGACTTTTCGGAGCGATTGTTCCATCTGGATTATCGTGAGTACCACCGTTAATATCTATTCTAACTAGGGTGTGATAGGTATCTTTGAAAATGATTGAAATTGAAAATCTATCTTTTTCTATGTTATCCCTTTTTATTGTTAAGAAGTACTTTATTCCTAACTTTAAACTTATTATTTCTTGCCTTTCATTTATTCGACTAGCAACTATTGTTTTTATTCATTTACATCGATATGAGTTTCTGGATATTTTAATTCATTTATTAAGAATTTTACGTGCTCGTCGTCAAGACTATTTAAATCAAGTTTAGCCATGTCTGTTCCTCCTTTAACGTTGTATAGGCATTAATTTTTAATACTTTCTTATTTGAAAAAAGCAAAAAAAGATAGGTGAGATGTATACACAACCAAAAGTGTATATTATCAATTTAGCATCTCGCAATATAATTTTATACAATGTATAATAAGATTTAAAGATACAGCTCATCTCCATTTTCATAGGGGATTTTTAAAATTAAGTATTGAAAAACAAAATATTTATATTATAATATAAATAAGTCAACGAACATGCGTGGACAGTAAAACGAAGTACATGCGAATGTAGTAGCCGTTTACTATGAGACTAGGCATTATAATTGAATATCATAGTATAAATTGCCATGAGAGTAGAAGCTTCAGTTTATGAAGACTTCGAAATCATGGTTTTTTATTTTTAGGATAAACTTTTAGTTCATAGTAAATAAGTATATATGTTTTTAATTCGGCTAAATCATAGCATTAAATTTTTTAGATGAAGCTAGCGATATTACGAAATGATATATAGAAGATTTCAGTTATAACAGTATACGAAGTAATCCTCTCCGTTTAACGGACAATAGTTAATAATCAGTTAATTTTAAATTCAATTATAGATTATTTTTGATAATACAAACATTATTTTTTAAGACTTGATTAAAGTTCGTTTTGATTTTTATAGCGAAAAAGTTGAGTATCGGCAATTTTATCATATTGTTCGAGTATAAAGGGAACTATTTAAATGTAATGAAGGTTGCGCCAAAATGACCGGTTTTCAGCATCATAAATGAATAAATTGTGTCATTTTTAATATTTTATAGCATTTTATTTTTTAATGAACAGTTAATTTTATAAATAAGTGAAATAATCTAGAATAAATTTGTATTAAAAATTTATATAGAAAGAAAGTGAAACTTATGTTTAAGAAAAAAATGTTAGCTGCAACTTTGTCAGTAGGACTGATTGCGCCTTTAGCATCTCCGATTCAAGAATCTAGAGCTAATACTAATATAGAGAATATTGGTGATGGTGCTGAAGTAATCAAACGTACGGAGGATGTAAGTAGTAAGAAATGGGGCGTTACTCAAAATGTTCAATTCGACTTTGTAAAAGATAAAAAATATAACAAAGACGCTTTAATTGTTAAAATGCAAGGTTTTATTAATTCCAGAACTTCATTTTCAGATGTGAAGGGTAGTGGATATGAATTAACTAAACGAATGATTTGGCCATTCCAATATAATATAGGACTGACGACTAAAGATCCAAATGTTAGCTTAATCAATTACCTTCCTAAAAACAAAATAGAAACTACTGATGTTGGTCAAACATTAGGATATAACATTGGAGGTAATTTCCAGTCAGCACCATCTATAGGTGGCAATGGCTCATTTAATTATTCTAAAACAATTAGTTATACCCAAAAGAGTTATGTCAGTGAAGTAGACAAGCAAAACTCAAAATCTGTTAAATGGGGTGTTAAAGCAAACGAATTTGTTACGCCTGATGGTAAAAAATCTGCGCATGATAGATATTTATTCGTACAAAGTCCAAATGGTCCAACAGGTTCAGCAAGAGAATATTTTGCTCCTGATAATCAATTGCCACCTTTAGTTCAAAGTGGCTTTAATCCATCATTTATCACTACACTATCACATGAAAAAGGTTCAAGTGATACGAGTGAATTTGAAATTTCATATGGTAGAAACTTAGATATTACATATGCGACTTTATTCCCTAGAACTGGTATTTACGCAGAAAGAAAGCATAATGCATTTGTAAATAGAAACTTTGTAGTTAGATATGAAGTTAATTGGAAAACACACGAAATTAAAGTGAAAGGACATAATTAATATGAAAATGAAAAAATTAGTCAAATCATCAGTTGCTTCATCAATTGCACTGCTTTTGCTATCGAATACAGTTGATGCAGCTCAACATATCACACCTGTAAGCGAGAAAAAAGTAGATGACAAAATCACTTTATACAAAACAACAGCAACATCTGATAATGATAAATTGAATATTTCTCAAATTTTAACGTTTAATTTCATTAAGGATAAAAGTTATGACAAAGATACGTTAGTACTTAAGGCAGCCGGAAACATTAATTCAGGTTATAAAAAGCCTAATCCAAAAGATTACAATTACTCACAGTTTTATTGGGGCGGTAAGTATAATGTTTCGGTTAGTTCAGAATCAAATGATGCTGTAAATGTTGTTGACTATGCACCTAAAAATCAAAATGAAGAATTCCAAGTTCAACAAACATTAGGTTATTCTTATGGCGGAGATATTAATATATCTAATGGCTTATCAGGTGGATTAAATGGATCAAAATCATTTTCAGAAACGATAAATTATAAACAAGAAAGTTACAGAACTACGATTGATAGAAAAACAAATCATAAATCAATTGGCTGGGGTGTTGAGGCGCACAAAATTATGAATAATGGTTGGGGACCATATGGTAGAGATAGTTATGACCCAACATATGGTAATGAACTGTTTTTAGGTGGTAGACAAAGTAGTTCAAATGCTGGACAAAATTTCTTGCCAACACATCAAATGCCTTTATTGGCGCGTGGTAACTTTAACCCAGAATTTATAAGCGTACTTTCTCATAAACAAAATGATACAAAAAAATCTAAAATCAAAGTAACTTACCAAAGAGAAATGGATAGATATACTAATCAATGGAATCGATTGCACTGGATTGGTAATAACTACAAAAATCAAAATACAGTAACGTTTACATCTACTTATGAAGTTGACTGGCAAAACCATACTGTTAAATTAATCGGTACGGATTCTAAAGAAACTAATCCTGGAGTATAGAATTGTATATGATTAAATAATCAACAAAGTGCAATTATTTCAATTATCAAATGGAATTAAAGAACTAACATAATTTTTATTTACACACATGATAATTTTTAGTTAGGGAAATGTAGATTGCTTTGCTAAATAGCAGGGTGCTAAATTTGCGAAAGTAGAATTATTTAGAAACTTCCAACATATAAAAAATTATTAAAAAAATGGAACCACGTCTTAATCGGCGTGGTTCTTTTTATATATATAGCATCTATAATTGTATGACGGTGAAAGTTCATTACAAACTTGGTATTGGTAAATTTATCATTTTAAGTATCGGTGATTTAATTGAAATAGAAACTATTATCGAAGAAACATTATATAACACGATAATTATACGTTACTAAACTTTTCTTCAAGTTGTTTTTTGTTTTCAAATGAAAATACCTCTACATTATATTGAGACAACATTGTTGATACTGCTTCGCTAATATCATCTTGTTGTTCTGTAATGATATTAAGTCTAGCATTAGAATCAAAATTTTTATTTCTATGTATTTCAACATCATTCCAATCGAAAAGGACATTTTTTGCATTGTTTTTATCGATTCGTTTAATTGTTTTAACATACTCTGTAGCTTCTCCTGGAAATACTGCTTCGAAACTATGGATTAACTTAGATTTCCCCTCTACCTTAAATTCTGGAAATATATTAGGATAAATCTTTCTGTTTGATAGAAAATATTGCATCACTTCGTCTTTAAATAAGGACTTAATATTTTCTTTCTTTAATATTCCCAAATAACTGATCTCGGAAATAGCCAAAACATAATCATGAATAGCTTGAGATAAGTTTATTCTATTTGTATAAAAGTTTATGTGCTTATTTTCGATGACTAGACTGTAGTTTTGTACAATATTATTGAGAAGTTGATACTTTTTTTGTTTTTTATTACTAGTTAAATCTATACCTAATTGTTCCATGTTCCACAAAGTTTCACCATGATCAGTTAGTTTATATCGATCCCCTGAAAAAGATATATTTACAGAAATAGAATCACCAAAATAATCGACGATAGGTGAATAAAATTCTATAGTTTCATTTTCTAATGGGATAAACTTTGATTCTGTTTGTAAGTAATCAAAATAGTCTTTGCTAATAGATTTAATTGTGTTGTCATGCATAGTATCACCAACTCATGAATAGATTAGTTTCAATTTTAATATTATCATTATGATTAGTTTTTGTATATTCAAGCAAAGTAAATAATTGTTTTACAAAATCAGAGCTATCGTCAAATATATTATAAGGTAAAGGATATGCTTTCATATGGGTTGCGCCGTCAGCTTTTTGTATAAATTCTTTTTCAGAAAATATATTAATTCTATTTCCCCTTATTTTCTCATTATTAGAGTTTTTATGAAAACCGTCATTAAGATTTAAACGTAACAAGCTATAGTTGTAACGGCATTCTCTGAAATTTATAGTTGCTTTTCCAGGCTTTAAAAAATAGCTTAAAGTGAAAAAGTATTCAGAATTACATGATGTTATGTTAATATCTCCCTTACAAGTTTCGTCTAATTTAATGTTGTATTGTTCAAGTATTTCTTTACTTAGATTTACTAAATAATTTAAATCTTCATCGTTCAGTTTCAAATGCATTTAAACATCTCCTTAGTTTAGATTTTACGATCTTAAATCCTTATATTATTTTCAGTATTTGTAGTAAGTTATACAGATGTTTTCTATAAACTTAATAATTATTCCTTTTTAGCGTCATAATCGTATAGCAATACATGACAATGGAATATTTATTAATTTATTTAATACCGTCATTTTTAACATTATTAATAATTTGTGATAATGTTAGATATATTTTTCATTAAAGATGTAATGGCTATTGTTGTCGGAGTTTTAATGTTTATTTTTAACGTCTATTTTGGCTTAGAAGTGCTTGGAGATCATTCGTGGTTCTATTTACCAATCACATATGCTACACGTTACGTTTATATGTTTATAGAAGGGAGTATACCAGTTACATTAACATTGGCGATTTATATTATTATCACGTTGCTATTAGCAGTTTTACTCTTTAAAGGATTTAATAAATGGAGCGGTAGAACAATTAAAGATTAAAGATTGGGGCGCTAACGGTAAAAGAAATTTAGTTGCGTTGAAAAGGGAGGAAAGAGAACAGTTAAATATGAATACAAAATAATTTTGTTTTCGGACAGCAGGGGTATTAGACGCGATTGACAATGTCTGGTTAATTAAACGTAATGTTTATTTAAGCGATGAATATTAGGTGCAAAGTTTTTGTATTTGAATGTAATTGAGTTTTATTGATTAGACATTTTATTGAATTGCGTGTTATTATATAAATGTAAAAATAAGACGACATGCGCGAACATGTCGTCTAAGCAAGCCAAACGCTGGCTTCTAAAATATTTTTTTAACCATTCCAACTTGCCAAAGTTAATGCGGAATGGTTTTTTTATTTTCCGCTAATTGAAATAAAAATGACGTTTTAATATATTATGGGCTAGGTGGTTTGTAAGAAAGAGTTAGTTATTAAGGTTTTATGAATTAAGGAAATTTGAGTTTAAGGTTTATTCAATTGTGATTTTATCAATAAAGCGTTTAGTGAAAACAGTTCCACTGCCACTTGAGATTCCTTCACCAACCTTACCAGATACTGTTGATGTTGTGGAGTTAGACTTATCATTACAATGTATAGTTACTTTTTGTCCATCTGTAAGCAAACCCTTTTCTTTTAACTTTGATGTTAATTTATTCCAGCATTCATCTCCATTAACAGTAGTATTAAAATCATTTCCTGGTACATTTTCTTTCTTCAAGTCAATTTCTTTAAGTTTAGAGAAATTACTTGGAGTACTTGAAAAATCATCATTATTATTACCATATGCTGTAACACTATTTGATTGTCCATCAATACGTATATAGCTGACTTTAACTTCCTCGTCTTTATTTCCGCTAATAATTTGTGCATCAATTAAAGGATTTTTAACACCTAGCCATAATTGACCATCAGTTAAACTATCTGCTTTAGCCGTTTTAACAACTTTATTTGTATCTAATCCTAAGTATGAAGAATGTAAGCCTGTTCCTAATGTTGTTAATACTAAAGCACTTGCTACTAATGTTTTACCTAAAAATTTTGTATTCATTTTAATTGCTCCTTTTTTTATATTGTAAACGTTTACAATGAAAATATAATAATAATTTTTTAAAAGAACAATTAACTAAATATCAAAAATATATTAACTATCTATTAACTAAAAAATAGAATAATTTTTTAACATAGTTTTGTTGTTTTGAATTATAAAAACTAAAGTAAAAATGTTGGATGTGAAAGATTGTTGATGAGAATTTTGAGATGTAGATAAATATCAAACTAGTCTATAGGTAAAAATTTATAATTAATTTGAAAAGAATGTCTCAAATAATGTTTGAATTAGCAGGTGTCATACTAAGTAATGTTAAGTAAACATTTTATACTTTATCAGAACAAAAAAGACATGCATCAACATGTCAGTGAAACTAATCCATATTATCTTAACAACGAAATTGAATCGAACCTGAAAAACGTATTTACAAATCGCAACTACTCTATCCAAGGCGAAATCGCAAAATCTGATCCCCGAAATAACATATCTCGAAAAAAATTTCATAATTCAATCATCTTCAATAATTAACAATACATTACTAGTTCCAAATATACTCATACATACATGTTTCATTGATTGACTGCATATTGTCATAAATAATAGGGGAACTAATCGCTAATAATATTGTTAAACACAATAAATAATAAAGTGAAAGATTTTAAATACATGAATTGTTCACCATTCCGCCATATATTTTCAATTACCTAATTTCCGAATAAATATTACAATTTTAATTCAATAATTAATATTTAAGACCAAAATAATTCTAAAAAGTCAATTTTAATTGCGTGATATTGAGTTTTAAGCATATTTAAATAAACGAGTCAATTCATGTACAATTATTTAATAATATGTTAATAAGTAGTTAATTAATATTTAATTAATATTTTTATATAAAATGTATATAGTAAATGTGTATCTAGATACATTAACTATAAAAATAAATTTGGAAGGAGGTAAAATATGAATAAAAATGTAATGGTTAAAGGTTTAACTGCTTTAACTATTTTAACATCTCTTGGTTTCGCTGAAAATATTTCTAATCAGCCTCATTCAATTGCCAAAGCAGAAAAGAATGTCAAAGAAATTACCGATGCAACAAAGGCACCATACAATTCAGTGGTAGCATTTGCGGGTGGTACTGGTGTAGTTGTTGGTAAAAATACAATCGTAACTAACAAACATATCGCTAAAAGTAATAATATTTTTAAAAATAGAGTAGCAGCACATCATTCGAGCAAAGGTAAAGGCGGAGGAAACTACGACGTTAAAGACATTGTAGAATATCCTGGAAAAGAAGACCTTGCGATAGTTCATGTTCATGAAACAAGTACAGAAGGTTTGAATTTTAATAAGAACGTTAGTTATACAAAATTTGCAGACGGAGCAAAAGCGAAAGATAGAATTTCTGTTATTGGTTATCCAAAGGGTGCACAAACAAAATATAAAATGTTTGAATCGACAGGAACGATTAACCATATCAGTGGAACGTTTATGGAATTTGATGCGTATGCACAACCAGGTAATTCAGGATCTCCTGTATTGAATTCTAAACATGAACTGATTGGTATTTTATATGCAGGTAGTGGAAAAGATGAATCTGAAAAGAATTTCGGTGTTTATTTCACACCACAATTAAAAGAATTTATTCAAAATAATATTGAAAAATAAGTATCATCAATTCATTCGTGAAGTTGATTTTTTAAAGAGTGATTAAGAAAACGGTTACATAATTAACTAAATATACTGAATTATGTATCTAGATATCAAAATAATTAAAAAAGAGGAACTTAAAATGAACAAAAACGTAGTCATCAAGAGTTTAGCAGCATTAACAATTTTAACATCTGTAACAGGTATTGGAATAACATTGGTTGAGGAAGTACAACAAACTGCCAAAGCAGAAAATAATGTCACAAAAGTTAAAGATACAAATATTTTTCCATATACTGGTGTAGTTGCTTTTAAAAGTGCAACTGGATTTGTAGTTGGAAAGAATACTATTTTAACAAATAAACATGTGTCGAAAAATTACAAAGTGGGCGATAGAATTACTGCACATCCAAATAGTGATAAAGGTAATGGTGGTATTTATTCGATTAAAAAGATTATTAATTATCCAGGTAAAGAAGATGTATCAGTCATTCAAGTTGAAGAGCGTGCAATAGAACGTGGACCAAAAGGCTTTAATTTTAATGATAATGTAACGCCATTCAAATATGCGGCAGGGGCTAAAGCTGGTGAGCGAATTAAAGTGATTGGTTATCCACACCCATACAAAAATAAATATGTTTTATATGAGTCAACTGGCCCTGTGATGTCAGTAGAAGGTAGCAGTATTGTATATTCAGCGCATACTGAAAGCGGAAACTCTGGATCACCTGTATTAAACAGCAACAACGAATTAGTTGGTATTCATTTTGCTTCTGATGTAAAAAATGATGATAACAGAAATGCATATGGCGTCTACTTTACACCAGAAATTAAAAAATTCATTGCAGAAAACATAGATAAATAAACAAATTGACTTTAAACGAGCGTTGCAACATATCTCGAATTGTAAAGGAGCTTGAAAATGAATAAAAATATAGTCATTAAAAGCATGGCAGCATTAGCCATTCTAACCTCAGTAACTGGAATAAATGCTGCAGTCGTTGAAGAGACACAACAAATAGCAAATGCAGAGAAGAATGTTACGCAAGTTAAAGATACAAATATTTTTCCATATAATGGCGTCGTTTCATTTAAAGATGCGACAGGTTTTGTAATTGGAAAAAATACAATTATCACCAATAAACATGTATCAAAAGATTATAAAGTTGGCGATAGAATTACTGCCCATCCAAACGGTGACAAAGGAAATGGTGGTATATATAAAATTAAAAGCATTTCTGATTATCCGGGTGATGAAGACATCTCTGTCATGAATATTGAAGAACAAGCAGTCGAACGTGGACCAAAAGGCTTTAATTTTAATGAAAATGTCCAAGCATTCAATTTTGCGAAAGATGCTAAAGTTGATGACAAAATTAAAGTTATTGGTTACCCATTACCTGCTCAAAATAGTTTTAAACAGTTTGAATCTACAGGAACTATAAAAAGAATCAAAGACAATATTTTAAATTTTGATGCATACATTGAACCCGGGAATTCAGGATCACCAGTTCTAAATTCTAACAATGAGGTCATAGGTGTGGTGTATGGCGGTATTGGAAAAATTGGTTCTGAATATAATGGTGCCGTATACTTTACGCCTCAAATCAAAGATTTTATTCAAAAGCACATTGAACAATAAACAAATTTAAATATACACCATGAGCATGTGTTCAATAATTTTAATGAAAAACATCGGTCGAATATAACATAAAAAAACGTCTATATCAAAAGCATCATGAATAAACAGAGGAGCAGAAAAATGAATAAAAATATAATCATCAAAAGTATTGCGGCATTGACGATTTTAACATCAATAACTGGTGTCGGCACAACAGTGGTTGATGGTATTCAACAAACGGCCAAAGCCGAAAATAGTGTGAAATTAATTACCAATACGAATGTTGCACCATACAGTGGTGTTACATGGATGGGCGCAGGAACAGGATTTGTAGTTGGAAATCATACAATCATTACCAATAAACATGTTACTTATCACATGAAAGTCGGTGATGAAATAAAAGCGCATCCTAATGGTTTTTATAATAATGGTGGTGGACTCTATAAAGTTACTAAAATTGTAGATTATCCTGGAAAAGAAGATATTGCGGTTGTACAAGTTGAAGAAAAATCAACACAACCAAAAGGTAGAAAATTCAAAGATTTCACTAGTAAATTTAATATAGCATCAGAAGCTAAAGAAAATGAATCTATATCAGTCATTGGTTATCCAAATCCTAATGGAAATAAACTACAAATGTATGAATCAACTGGTAAAGTGCTATCAGTGAATGGAAATATAGTGACATCTGATGCGGTTGTCCAACCTGGCAGCTCTGGTTCACCTATATTAAATAGTAAGCGAGAAGCAATTGGTGTTATGTATGCTAGTGATAAACCAACAGGTGAAAGTACGAGGTCATTTGCTGTTTATTTCTCTCCTGAAATTAAGAAATTTATTGCAGATAATTTAGATAAATAAATCATCCATCCATACATTGATAAATGATTTTTAGAAATTAACAACAAAATCAACAATTTTAAACATCTCTGTGATTCTATTTATTCGAAATGATTTAAAAAATAAAACTTCAAAAACCTAACCTTATATTTATACGAATACTTAGAGGAGCACAAAAATGAATAAAAATATAATCATCAAAAGTATTGCAGCATTGACGATTTTAACATCAGTGACTGGCGTCGGCACAACAGTGGTTGAGGGTATTCAACAAACGGCTAAAGCTGAACATAATGTGAAACTAATCAAAAATACTAATGTAGCACCATACAATGGTATCGTTTCGATAGGATCTGGAACAGGATTCATTGTCGGTAAAAATACAATTGTTACCAACAAGCATGTCGTTGCAGGTATGGAAATTGGCGCACATATTATTGCGCATCCGAATGGTGAATATAATAATGGCGGATTTTATAAAGTTAAAAAAATTGTCCGTTTTTCAGGTCAAGAAGATATTGCCATTCTACATGTGGAAGATAAAGCTGTTCATCCAAAAAACAGGAATTTTAAAGATTACACAGGCATTTTAAAAATAGCATCAGAAGCGAAAGAAAATGAACGCATTTCAATTGTTGGCTATCCAGAACCATATATAAATAAATTTCAAATGTATGAATCAACAGGAAAAGTGCTGTCAGTTAAAGGCAACATGATTATTACTGATGCTTTCGTAGAACCAGGCAACTCAGGTTCAGCTGTATTTAACAGTAAATACGAAGTTGTAGGTGTTCACTTTGGTGGAAACGGTCCTGGAAATAAAAGTACAAAAGGATATGGTGTTTATTTCTCTCCTGAAATTAAGAAATTCATTGCAGATAACACAGATAAATAAATCCTTACATAGATAAATGATTTTAAAAATTAACAACAAACTCAACAATTCAAATCATCTCTGTGATTCTATTTATTCGAAATGATTAAAAAAAATAAAACTTCAAAAACCTAACATTATAATTATACAAATACTTAGAGGAGCAGAAAAATGAATAAAAATATAATCATCAAAAGTATTGCAGCATTGACGATTTTAACATCAATAACTGGTGTCGGCACAACAGTGGTTGAGGGTATTCAACAAACGGCCAAAGCCGAAAATAGTGTGAAATTAATTACCAATACGAATGTTGCACCATACAGTGGTGTTACATGGATGGGCGCAGGAACAGGATTTGTAGTTGGAAATCATACAATCATTACCAATAAACATGTTACTTATCACATGAAAGTCGGTGATGAAATAAAAGCGCATCCTAATGGTTTTTATAATAATGGTGGTGGACTCTATAAAGTTACTAAAATTGTAGATTATCCTGGAAAAGAAGATATTGCGGTTGTACAAGTTGAAGAAAAATCAACACAACCAAAAGGTAGAAAATTCAAAGATTTCACTAGTAAATTTAATATAGCATCAGAAGCTAAAGAAAATGAATCTATATCAGTCATTGGTTATCCAAATCCTAATGGAAATAAACTACAAATGTATGAATCAACTGGTAAAGTATTATCAGTGAATGGGAATATAGTGACATCGGATGCAATTATTCAGCCTGGTAGCTCTGGTTCACCTATATTAAATAGTAAACACGAAGCTATTGGTGTAATCTATGCCGGTAATAAGCCATCAGGTGAAAGCACAAGAGGATTTGCTGTTTATTTCTCTCCTGAAATTAAGAAATTCATTGCAGATAATTTAGATAAATAATTAAAACTTAGACATTCACCCAATCCTGACAAAATATACTATAACTAACATTTATTAATATATATTGCATTATTTAATATGCATCAAAGCCAATCAACGATTGATTTTCACCAACTCAATTGTTGATTGGTTTTATTTATGTATGAATGAACAACTTTTTGACATCATTAAGAATATAAATGATTTTGAAAGCATTTGAAAGCTACAACATTTCTATAAAATTTTTCAATAACAATTGCGCCACTAAAACTCAAAATTTCCACCACCAACATCAAAATTCTCCACATCGCAACATAACCAAATGTTATAATAAATCTATTACACAAAGAGATAAATTACTTATTCAAAGGCGGAGGAATCACATGTCTATTACTGAAAAACAACGTCAGCAACAAGCTGAATTACATAAAAAATTATGGTCGATTGCGAATGATTTAAGAGGGAACATGGATGCGAGTGAATTCCGTAATTACATTTTAGGCTTGATTTTCTATCGCTTCTTATCTGAAAAAGCGGAACAAGAATATGCAGATGCCTTGTCAGGTGAAGACATCACGTATCAAGAAGCATGGGCAGACGAAGAATACCGTGAAGACTTAAAAGCAGAATTAATTGATCAAGTCGGTTACTTCATTGAGCCACAAGATTTATTCAGTGCGATGATTCGTGAAATTGAAACGCAAGATTTCGATATCGAACATCTCGCAACGGCGATTCGTAAAGTTGAAACATCAACACTAGGTGAAGAAAGTGAAAATGACTTTATCGGACTGTTCAGCGATATGGACTTAAGTTCAACGCGACTAGGTAACAATGTCAAAGAACGTACTGCTTTAATCTCTAAAGTCATGGTTAATCTTGACGACTTACCATTCGTTCACAGTGACATGGAAATTGATATGTTAGGTGATGCATACGAATTTCTTATCGGGCGCTTTGCGGCGACAGCGGGTAAAAAAGCAGGCGAGTTCTATACACCACAACAAGTATCTAAGATACTGGCGAAGATTGTCACAGACGGTAAAGATAAATTACGTCACGTGTATGACCCAACATGTGGTTCAGGTTCACTGTTGTTACGTGTTGGTAAAGAAACGCAAGTGTATCGTTATTTCGGACAAGAACGTAACAATACTACATACAACTTAGCACGCATGAACATGTTATTACATGATGTACGATATGAAAATTTCGATATCCGTAATGATGACACGTTGGAAAATCCAGCCTTTTTAGGCCATACATTTGATGCGGTTATTGCGAACCCACCGTATAGTGCGAAATGGACAGCAGATTCAAAATTTGAAAATGATGAACGATTTAGTGGTTACGGCAAGCTTGCGCCAAAATCCAAAGCAGACTTTGCCTTTATTCAACACATGGTACATTACCTAGACGATGAAGGTACCATGGCAGTTGTACTACCGCATGGTGTATTATTCCGAGGTGCTGCCGAAGGTGTCATTCGTCGTTATTTAATAGAAGAAAAGAACTACTTAGAAGCCGTGATTGGTTTGCCAGCGAATATTTTCTATGGGACAAGTATTCCAACATGTATCTTAGTATTTAAAAAATGTCGCCAACAAGACGACAATGTATTATTTATCGATGCATCCAATGATTTTGAAAAAGGAAAAAATCAAAACCATTTAAGCGATGCCCAAGTCGAACGTATTATAGACACATATAAGCGTAAAGAAACGATTGATAAATATAGCTACAGCGCGACATTACAAGAGATTGCCGAGAACGATTATAATCTAAACATACCGAGATATGTCGATACATTCGAAGAAGAAGCGCCAATTGATTTAGATCAAGTCCAACAAGATTTGAAAAATATCGACAAAGAAATCGCAGAAATTGAACAAGAAATCAATGCATACCTGAAAGAACTAGGGGTGTTGAAAGATGAGTAATACACAAAAGAAAAATGTGCCAGAGTTGAGATTCCCAGAGTTTGAAGGCGAATGGGAAGAGAAGCAGTTAGGGAATATTATAAAAGTTAATTCTGGAAAAGATTATAAACATTTGGATAAAGGCGATATACCAGTCTATGGTACTGGCGGTTATATGACAAGTGTTTCAGAACCACTAAGTGAAATTGATGCTGTTGGTATTGGGAGAAAAGGGACTATAAACAAACCATATTTGCTTGAGGCGCCGTTTTGGACGGTGGATACATTATTTTATTGTACACCTAAAAAAGAAACAGACATACTATTTATATTAAGTTTATTTAGAAAAATAAACTGGAAAGTATACGATGAATCAACAGGTGTGCCAAGCTTAAGCAAACAAACCATTAATAAAATAAATAGATTTGTCCCTACAAATAAAGAGCAGCAAAAAATAGGCAAGTTCTTCAGCAAACTCGACCGGCAAATTGAATTAGAAGAACAAAAACTTGAATTACTTCAACAACAGAAAAAAGGCTATATGCAGAAAATCTTCTCGCAAGAATTGCGATTCAAAGATGAGAATGGTAATGATTATCCAGATTGGACAAATGAAAGATTGGGTGAAGTTACAACTGTTACTATGGGACAAAGTCCGAAAAGTGTAAATTATACTGATAACTCAAATGATACGGTATTAATCCAAGGAAATGCTGATATAGAGAATGGATTAATTAATCCCCGTATTTATACAAGGGAAGTAACCAAATTAATTCAGAAGGACGAAATTATTTTAACTGTTAGAGCACCTGTAGGCAAATTAGCTATGGCACAAATTAATGCGTGCATTGGTAGAGGTGTATGCTCAATTAAAGGAGATAAATTTTTATATTATTTTCTAGAATGGTTTGCCACTCAAAATAAATGGATCCGTTTTTCACAGGGGAGTACATTTGAATCTATTTCAGGGAATGACATAAGAAATATACACATTAAAATACCAGTCGAAGATGAACGTACTAAAATTATAAAATTGTTAAATAGTTTAGATGTATTAAATTCAAAAACAGATTTAAAAATCCAAAACCTTAAACAGAGAAAACAATCGCTTCTACAAAAAATATTTGTTTAATAAGTCTATACAAAACCTCTCGCTAATTGAGTTAGTGAGGGGCTTTTTAATAAGTTTTTTAATTTTACGATATTAATGTCTAAAAAATAAGAATGCTATTGAAGACTTCTAGATCTGTTCAAAATGATATATTTTCAGAAACTTCAGTGTAGTTTACTTTTAGATATGCAAAATAATAATTAAATTATTAATTGGTAATATACTTATGATATGATAGAAGTGAAATAATCTATTTATATAACAATCTATTCAAGATATGTGTATCAATTTATTTCCATTCGTAAAAAAACACATTTAACATGAGATAATATATGTAGCGAGTTGCAAAATGTGTTTTAAATTAAACTATTCTATAGTAATTGTCATTACATGAAATAATAACAACATTAGGATTGGGATATATTTTTAACAAAAAACATAACATTGCAATGCATGAAAAGAACATAGACTAAGTTTTAAAATTCAATTTGAATCATTAATATTTTTTTAAGCTAATGGTTTAAAAATCTGATAGCACCATCAGACATACATCAATATTTAAGTATTAAGACTTATGATGAATTAATTGAAAAATAACACTTGGATAGAAACAAATAAAAATTAGGATCATCACTATTCATCTTTTCAGGTAAATTGAGGTAATAGATATGAAAAAGAATTATATATTTGTGATAGTTGTTGCAATATTAATATTACTAATTGTTATTGTATACGTGTTTCACAAAAGTAAAAAAGAACATTACATTGAAACACAAGAAAAACGAATCGATTTGTATTTTAAGCATAATCTTAACAATTATAAAAATATGAAGGTGACAGATTTTCATAAAACTCCGATGGGTGGGTATTTCATTGTAGGTTATATAAATGATGATAAAAAATATAAATTCCAAGCAAGTATAGATTCGGGAAGCAATAATCAATATCAGAAAGATATTGGTTACCATGAAGATAAATTAGGCAAATTATTCAAAGAAAAAGACCCTAAATATAAACTCTCAGTCGATGAAATAATTGAAAAAGAACACTTAGACAAAAGTGAATATGAAGCCGATCCACCGTTATTTTTCTTTTCAGGTCCAATTGAATAAATGTTATGGATAGAATGGATGAAAAATATAATTATTTAAATTTTAAAGTAAACCTGATCATGATTTAAGATTATAAGAAAGAAAAATTGACTAATGTTAAAACCAACAGTCATATGATTTGCAACGTTTATACAATCATCGTAAAACTCAGTATGCTTAATTTATTTAAAATGTTTGTCAATAAGTCCAGTGAAAAGGAGATTGATTTTTTGAATAAAAAATCTCTTATGATTGTAATTATAATTTTAATATTGATTCTAGGCGGAATCTTTTTGAAGATGAAATACGACGAAAAGAAATATTATGATGAACAAAAAGAAAGAATAATAATTTATATGAAGTATAATGTTAAAGGGTTTAAAGAAATACAATTCGAGGAACAAAAAGAAAACCCTTTAGATGGATTTGTTATTACAGGTTATATAAATAATGACAAGACTAATACTTTTTCAGCGCATATGTGGTCTGAAGATAATTATCAATTTGAATACATCTCATCATATAGTGATAAACTGGATAGAATGATGATAAAAGATGAAAAACAGTTTCAGAATTAAAGAAGAAGATAAATAAAAAAGATGAAAATTAAAGTTTTAGTTACAGTAATATTAATAATTATAGTATTAGCTATATATTTGAAAATAGGACATGATGAAAAAGAACAATACTATAATGAGCAAAAAGAAAGAATAACGATTTATATGAAGCACAATGTGAAAGGTTATAAAAATATAAGTTTTACTAATTTTAAAGAAAACCCAATGGATGGCTATTCTATTAGTGGTTATATAAATAATGATAAAAAGTTATCATTTACAGCTGGTATAAGATCTATTGATGATTTTCAATTTGATACCGATATTTCTTATACAGATGAATTAGGTAGAAAATTTATTGAAAATCCTAAGTCAGTTTCTGAAATAAAGAAAGAGCAAAATACGTCCAATAAATAATTGTTCATATTGTGATGAAACAAAAATATAAGTCATTAGATGAAATTAACCATGTTATAAATATTTGTAGTATCTATAAAAATCTCGACACTATTAAAATGATATAGTGCCGAGGTTTTCTTACTTATTTAGTTAATTAAAAGTTTATGCCAGATTCATAAGAATTTGTGACACTTTTAATAGTGTAACCTTTGATTATTACAATTTATCAAATGGTCCATTAGAAGGTATAAACAACAAAATAAAATTAATTAAACGTACATCTTTTGGTTATGGAAGTTACAATCATTTGCGCAATCGAATATTATTATGTTCAAAACTTTACGCTCCAAAAAGTAAAAAGGAAGTTAAGCAATGTTTAGTTGCCTAACTTCCGATATTGAACGCATCAGTCCAATTTGACATAGAGCACTCTTTAGTTCTTGATGTTTCTCTTTAAAACCTTGCATATTTTACAAAAAGAAAAATTAGCAGTATAATTGAAATAACGAAAATAAGTATTTACTTATACACCAATCCCCTCACTATTTGCGGTAGTGAGGGGATTTTTATTGGTGCGGCTATATGTCACCTATTTTGTATTGCGTCTACTTAGCCAATAAGAAAAAAACGCAATGGCACAGCCACTGATGACTGGTGCTATGATGTGAACGAAAATAAGCATCACCTTATACACCTCCTCTCTGCGTCTAAATTGACGCCTGAGAGATAGGCGACTCTACTATTATATCATCTAATTGGACAAATTCTATGAGAGTAGATTTTGTTAATTTAAGAAAGAAGAACATTTAGTTCAGTGTTTAAGTTATAAATGGTTAGATTATATGAAAATGGTAAACCAAGAAATGAAATTATACGCGAGTATGATTTAACACCTTTGACGTTAGGAAAAACAGCATTTTCATTTCGCCATTTTCCTACATTTTATAAACCCATATATAACAGCGTTGTTTTATGTATTTATAATTATGTCAAGCAAATAATTTTTAAAAGTATTTTGAAACAACGTTTCATGAGGGGCGTAAACGGAACATAGAAAAAAGATAGCATGTCAAAGTGAATTGTTTTTTGAAATCTAAAATCTATAAGAAATAAATACTAAACTATGGGGGTTAAAATGAAAAAGAGATATGTATTTGTGGTAGTTGTTGCATTATTAATAGTACTAATTGTTATTGCATACGCGTTTCACAAAAGTAAAAAAGAACATTATATTGAGACACAAGAAAAGCGAATCGATTTGTATTTTGAGCATAACCTGAATCACTATAAGTCTATGAAAATAACAAAGTTTCAAAAAAGCCCTGTGAATGCTTACTTTATTAAAGGATATATAAATAATGATAAACAATATAAATTTCAGGCATATATAAATACAGGAGATGAAGGAAATCAGTTTAATAGTAGCATAGGATATAAGGAAGAAAAAATAGGGCGATTATTGAAAGAGAAAGATGCTAAAGACCGATTAACAGTGGATGAAATAATTGAAAAAGAACACTTGGACAAAAATGAATATGAAGCCAAGCCACCGTTGTTCTTCTTTTCGGGATCGTTGGATTAGATTCGGTTGTATGGTGTAATAAAAATTATTATTATCCTCACAATCATTAAAGGACATGAGTATTTTAAATAATCATTACAGAACAAACAATGTTTTTTATGATGATGGCAAATATAATAAGAAAATAATTAAGAACGAAATGTCAAATATTAGGCGTAATTTTAGATTTATCTATATATTTATGCTACCGCTCAAACTGTTATTAAAAATTAAAAACAATATTTTATATTGAACTTGTGACGTGAATTTCTAAATCACAACCAACAATTCAAAAGGAAGCTAGTAAATAATTTTGAAAATCTTAAAGATTATAGAAGAATCATACTGACTAAAAAGATTTTAAAAGTGATTAAGTATTAAAAACACGACAATCTTAAATAGTTAAAATACACATTTGTGAAGCGCTATTGACACTAGATGCATATTTTAGAAATTTGAAAAATATATTGATTGAAATGTATTTAATTATTGGTGATAAATTATTATTATGATATATTGTGTTTAGGGATGTTGATAGGGAATAACTTTACAAGAGGGGTTTTTACTATGGATAAGTATTCAAAAAAATTATCTTTATTATTAGCTGCTGGTGTATTATTTGTTAGTCCAATTTCATTATCTTATAATTCAGATGTAGCTCATGCTGAAGATAAGTTAGACCATTCTCAAGCAAAGGTAATATATTTGAGTAACCAAAATTTATTTGATGAACTTGAGAAAAAGGGTTATAAACTGGAAGATATATTTACAAAAGAAGAAATAAAAAAATATAAAGCTGAAGACCAATTGAGAGCGGGTAAAACTCAATATGTAGAAACAGGTAAAGATACTGCAACATTATATCTTTCTTCTGCATATACAAAAACAATAGCTGCTTTAGGTGCGGGGGCTATTAGCGTTATTTCTGCACTAACAGGAGGTTTAGTTGGCGCAGGTGTTGGTGGTTTCCTTGGATCTATAGCTGCATCGAATATTGATACTAGTAAGGGAATATATATAAAATTAAAAACTAAAAAGAATGCAGCCGGGGAATACGTTCTGACAGGAGAAAAATGGGGATATCAGTAAGGGTGATTTTATGGATAGATTAAAATATTCACTTAAAGTTGGAATTTTAGCATTATTATTATTTTGTACTTTAAATTATTTAGTTCCAATGCAAAGCAATGCTTTTTCAATAATTATATATTCGGCAATTTTTGCTGTGTTACTTATGCTTTTAGTTTATATATTTTTAGGAATTTTAAAGAAATGACATGAAACAAATTAACATTGGCTATGAAGAAATCTATGGGGATAGAATTTTTCATAGCCATTTTTTAAAAGGCAAGAAGTAAAAAATTGGAAAACCGTCAATCAAATAATTGAAAAAGAACACTTGGACAAAAATGAATATGAAGCCGAGCCACCGTTGTTCTTCTTTTCGGGATCGTTGGATTAGATTCGGTTGTACAGTATAATGAAAAATATTATAATAAATTTATAAAAAAGGTATTTTATTTTGAAATCATGTCCCTTCGTTACATATAGTAGTGGAGGGGTTTTATTTTAATAATGTTTACACCTATAGTTTTAAATTTATTAAATAATGTAGGTTCGATTTTTAAGTTAGGTAGGGGAATCAATTGAAAGTTATTGAGAAAGTTCATTATGAAGATATTTTAGAACCAGAAATAGTTCAATTAATTCAGTCATTAGTTAAGGACAAAATGGATCAACTTTTTATTACTTCTGAACATTTTGCTATTGACATAGACAAGGTATTATTTCAACTTAATTTAAAAGTTAAATATATTAAAATGGAGAGTAATACTTCGGGTTATTTAAGTGGAAGAACGATTTATATCAATAATAATCTCTCGATTAATAATACAAGATTTTCAATAGCTCGTGAACTCGGCCGTTATTTATACAAAATTAAAGATAACAACGATAATAGTCTAAAGAATTTACATGAAATGATTTATGAAAGCGACGTAAATCAGTTTTCAGTCGACTTACTTATGCCTAAAAAGCAAATAGAGGCATTAGTCTATAATTTTTATGAAGTCAATAATATCAATTTAAGTTCTGGTTTATCTGAAAAAGAACGAAACAAACTATTGAACCTTATATCAACTAAGTTGGAAGTTTCGAAAGTAGCTGCTGGATTAAGGCTGTATAATTTAGGAATACATATTTGATAAATATTGTGAAAATCTAGTCGATTTATTAAAACCAAAAGAAAACTAATACAATTCAAGACCAGGCAAACTCATTTGTAAACATTGTCCGTTTATAGATAGGTATGCGTGGTCTATTTTTATAAAATATATTTAATTACAGGTTTAAATATCTATAACAAAATCTCAACAGCAAAAAATAAATCTCCATTAATCATTTATCTAGACTCAAGGAAATCATATATTTCTATTCCTTTTAACATATCGTCAATTTTAATGAGTAATTTCTCAACTAATATTCCAGGCAAATAGGCACGTGCTTTGGTGGCTTGCATCCATGCTGGTTTTGGATTATATTCGCTAATGTACCAATCAATGACAGTTGGTTTGATCATTTGACATAATCCAGCTACACCAAATTGGCCATGGGATTCTTTTGTAATAATTGCATGTAAAATTAAATGCTCGATTAAATCGCAGTAAACTAAGTTTTCTTTTTTTTGATAGTTGTATGAGTACTTAAATTCGGAAATGAATCTTAGGTCAGATAAGTTTTGGTATTTGTCCTCGCTTATGTGATGACAATATAATCCTTCGCTAGCTCTAGTGTATTTTCCTTTAGAAATACTTTTGATTTCTCCATTTAAAAATCGCGTGTATGATTTTTCCTTATAATAGTCATCGGTTACAGTGCCATATTTATTTAAAAGGTATGCTACAGCTTGCGAGTAAGTAGCGTCTAATAATTGACTATATTCATTATATTTAGCTCTATATTCGTTTTTCTCCATTTCAATATACCTCTTTTCAAACTTTATAAAATGAAATACTTGTAATTTAGAAAGAATAAAATCAATATCCACTTAGTTACGTTCGACTTTTATATGTCTATTACTCTTGTATAATACGCCAATTGATTAATATTTTGTCATTGAATTCCACATTTTTGTATTGATTTAATAGTTCTTCAGTTCTTTGTAAACAGACTGTAACTGTATCTTCAATTGATAAATTAAATGCTGCAAAGTCTTCTAACTCTGTCCCTTTGTGAATTAAATCGATAATGTCTGGTTTCACACCTAGGGAAGAGAGTGTTTCCATCATATAAGGTGTAAAGAGCGTATGCTCTGCATTGTCGATTGAAATAATACCGAGTTTAAGTTGATTAAAAAGACCATGCATAGTCATTAAGGTGTATTTTTCAAGTTGTTGTATATTTTCAAATGTTATCATAGTGTTTCTCCTAAAAATTACAATTAATCAAAGTATGCCATTATTTAACTTTAGTTTCTTCAGAATTATTTGTACCGTTATCGTGTTGTTCTTCTTTATTAACAGCATTTTTATCGTTTTTATCATCGACTTTTTGATCTGGTATGTCATTTTGAATGGCTTTGTTATTGTCAATATCATGATGTTGAATGTCTTCCGACTCATTATCCGTTTCAGCTTGATCACTCATACCTGGGTTGTATTTAGGGCTTCTCTTTTTAAATGCTTCAAATTCTTCTTTATCTTTTTCTGACATATCATCAAAAATATTAATAATCGTACCATTGTGTCGATTAACAATAGCGCAACGTTTTAAAGGTGTGCCAACTGCATCGCGGACTAGATGTTCAACATAATATTCATGTTCATTGCTTCGTTCAAGATTTGTTTTATAATTTAATGTTTGATATTCATTAACGCCTCTAGCTTTATAATTGTTTCGAACGATATCTTCGGCTTCTTGTGGTGAAATTTGCTTGTCTGTATTTGACTGAGTAGTGTTGTCAGTTTGTTGCGTCTTTTTAGTAGTGTCATTTGATTTACTATTATTTTCTTTATTTTGATTAGCACCGCAGGCAGTTAATAGTAAAAATGATAATGTGATTGCAACGATAGCTTTGAATTTCATTTTTTAATCTCCTTATATTGCTATGTATATTTATTTTTCCGTAAAAGAAGGGTAGCCGAGCTACCCTGAAATTTTATTCTGTTGAAGCGTCGTACATGCTATCTTCATTGTGAATATTTTGACTAGGTGGTGCTTCACTAGTGGTAGGTTTGCTCTGGGGCATGGGCTCTACAGGAGCAGTTTCCTCATTAGATTCACTTTTTTCTACACTATCTTTATCACTTTTAGACGCATTCTGCTTATCCTCATCTTTACTAGACTTTTCGCTATCTTCAGAATCAGTATCCGCACTAGAAGTTGTAGCAGGTGTAGTAGCCGAAGCTTCATAATTTACATTATCGCTATTTGAACTCGCAACAGCTACTTCTGTATCTTGCTTGTCTTTTTTAGATTTTGATGTTTTTTTAGCATCGGATAAATCAAATGTAATTTTCTTAACGCTAAATAAACTAGAAATAACTTCTAATTTTTTATCTTTTGCGTTGGCTATGTTTTCTGACACATCGAAAACAATTTTACCTTGTGCAGTGCTATCAGGATTTATACGCTGTAAGAAAAATGAATTTTCTATACTACCATTGTCACTTTGATTAGCAGACATTGAACCTGTATTATCTGCTTCAAATGTTTTATCACCGGATTTTAACTTAAACATTGAACTATCAATTGTTAACGCTTCTTTACCTTTGTTTTTAATTGTCACATCAGCAACGACAAATGTACCTTTAGCGTTTGTTGGTGCAAGAGACGGTCCTACAGATTTCATAGTTTCCACTGAATTTACAGTGATTTCAAGGTCGCCATTTTTAACAGTTTCACCGATTTTATGGGTTTTGTTCGTTTCTTTAGAACTATTTCCGCCAAGGTTACCTGTAATACCAGCTGTACAAGCTGAAATACCGATGATAATTAAAATAAATAATACTAGACAACCACCACAGCCCCAGAACCATCCTTTTTTAGATTTCTTTTGTCCGTATTGCTGGTTCTGTTGGTTTTGTTGATTTTGGAAAGCTTGGAATTGTTCCCATTGTCTTCGCTCTTCTTCGCTTTTGAATTGATTGCTCATGCCTAAAAAATCTCCCTCATTATTTACTATGTGATTAGTGCATAAAGCTAAATACAATTTGAATTCAATTCGCTTGTTGTTTAATATTTATCAGGTTCACATGCACGTTTATCTTTATCTCTATCTAAATGTGGTCGATATGCTGGATGATCGGCAGTGACACCATTCGGATATACTTGTCTAAGTTGCTTACAATTAGCAAATGATTGTTGCGTGTTTGTTTCAGTTGATGGTGAGGTCTTAGGTTGCGTGGATTGATGCTGGTTACTTGATTGTTGCTTTTCTTTTAAATCATCTTTCAAGTCGTCTTGTGATTTATCTTCTGCAACGTTTGGTGTGTTAATATCATCGTCTGATTGATCTTTTGTTGTTATTTCATCAATTTCATGTTGATTATTTTCAGTATTTTCATTTGCGGGTACTTCTTCGGTTGATTGTAAATCCTCATCTGTTGCTGTTTCTGATTTTTCCTCAGGCTTATCTTCATTTTTATTTTCATCTTTTTGAGTTAATTGCGTTTTTGATGATTGATTAATAGTGGAATTGTCATTATTACTAAACATCATTGAACAGGCTGATAATAAGATTATTAATAAAATAAAAGAAATAAGGCAACCGCCGCATCCTTTTAACATGCCGCGTCTTTCAGAATTTTTAACAGATTGGTTTTGATTCTTGTTGTTCTCTGTATTCAAAGGTAAATCTCCTCTATATTTATATGTTATTTTCATGATTTACTACATAAAACCTGGATGCATTTAAGAGGGAGTTATTAAGTGTAAAACGCTTTCACTATATCACATAATCATATTTTACCAAATTAGTAGTGGAAATACTTTAATTTTTTTCAAAACTTTAAAAATATTTTTGGGTTGTAGAAGTGTTAATTTAATAATTGTAAAGTTGTATTACGACTCAAAATGACACGAACATGACAACATAATTTAACAAAATAATAATTTCTATTTGATATAATATATTGTATTTATTTTTAGAGGTGTTGCTTTTGAAAAAGTTTTTAAGATTCAAGGGGATGAAAATATGTTTAATGCTATATCTACTGATTTTTTTAAGTAGTTGTGGCACAAATAATAAAATAGTAGGCCAACGATTTGAAATACAACAACATAATGAAACAATAGGTAGTATTTACTTTTCAGCAGACTATGCACATATAAGAGGTATAGAAAAAGGCACTGTAAAATATTTCGTAGACAAAGTAGGCAGCAAACGTTACTTATTTATTGAATATATTCCGGATAATGTATTGAATTGCAAGCCGGACTTTTGGAAAACGTTAAAATATAAAAAGGACAAGGTAACATATTATGTATATCTCATTGAAAATTTAGATGATGAAGTATTCCATTTAAGTGCATTACAAGACATGAATCGTATACCAATTGACATTGCAGATGATGTGGCAACAATGGGTAAATCACCACATCAAAATGACAGAATGACACTAAAATTAAATAAAAATAACTGATAATAGTAGACGAATGATATAACGATATGTATTGAGCATTATAACAATCATATCAATGAATCAATTCGTCTACTTTTTTATATTTTTAAACATAACCACTGCTAGAATGTCATAAAATCGTTATAATTATAATGTAAATGATTTTGGAGGAATAACGCATGGACTTTTGGTTATATAAACAAGCACAACAAAATGGACATCATATTGCGATAACAGACGGTCAAGAATCTTATACTTATCAAAATTTATACTGTGAAGCGAGTCTATTGGCTAAAAGACTCAAGGCTTATCAACAATCTCGTGTCGGGCTATACATAGATAATTCGATTCAATCGATCATTTTAATACATGCATGTTGGTTGGCAAATATTGAAATTGCGATGATTAATACAAGGTTGACACCTAATGAGATGACGAATCAGATGAGGTCAATCGATGTACAATTGATTTTTTGTACCTTGCCACTGGAATTGCGAGGGTTTCAAATTGTATCGCTGGATGATATTGAATTCGCTGGAAGGGATATTACAATGAACGGTTTGTTGGACAACACAATGGATATCCAATATGATACATCGAATGAAACTGTGGTGTCGAAAGAGTCGCCGTCCAACATATTAAATACATCATTTAATTTAGATGACATTGCATCGATTATGTTTACATCAGGAACAACTGGCCCTCAAAAAGCGGTGCCACAAACGTTTCGTAATCATTATGCCAGTGCAATCGGATGTAAAGAGAGCTTGGGATTTGATCGTGACACTAATTGGCTATCTGTCTTGCCGATTTATCATATTTCGGGTCTCAGTGTACTTTTAAGAGCTGTTATTGAAGGGTTTACTGTGCGCATTGTTGATAAATTCAATGCCGAACAAATTTTAACGATGATAAAAAATGAACGCATCACACACATTTCGCTTGTGCCACAAACTTTAAATTGGCTTATGCAACAAGGTTTACATGAACCTTATGATTTACAAAAGATATTACTCGGCGGTGCTAAATTATCTGCCACTATGATAGAGACGGCATTACAATATAACCTGCCAATTTATAATTCATTTGGTATGACTGAGACATGTTCACAATTTTTAACAGCAACACCGGAAATGTTGCATGCACGTCCTGACACTGTAGGGATGCCAAGTGCCAATGTTGACGTAAAAATTAAAAATCCTAATAAAGAAGGTCATGGAGAATTAATGATTAAAGGTGCCAATGTGATGAATGGATATTTGTATCCAACAGATTTAACGGGTACGTTTGAAAATGGTTATTTTAATACGGGTGACATTGCTGAAATAGATTATGAAGGTTATGTCATGATTTATGACCGACGTAAAGATTTAATTATTAGTGGCGGTGAAAATATTTATCCATATCAAATTGAAACGGTAGCGAAGCAATTTCCAGGTATCATTGACGCAGTATGTGTAGGGCATCCTGATGATACTTGGGGCCAAGTGCCTAAATTATATTTTGTCAGTGAAAGTGACATTTCAAAGGCACAATTGATTGCATATTTATCACAACATTTAGCGAAATATAAAGTACCGAAACACTTTGAAAAGGTTGATACTTTACCATATACATCAACAGGTAAATTACAAAGAAATAAGTTGTATAGAGGATGATTTGATGAAGTTGACAGCTTTGCATTTTTATAAATATAGTGAGCCATTTAAGTCACAAATTGTAACACCGAAAGTCACTTTAACGCATCGTGATTGTTTGTTTATCGAATTGATTGATGATAAAGGGAATAGATATTTCGGGGAATGTAACGCTTTTCAAACAGATTGGTATGATCATGAAACAATTGCTTCAGTGAAACATGTAATTGAGCAATGGTTCGAAGATAATAGAAATAAATCATTTGAAACGTATGAAGCAGCACTAAAATTAGTAGATTCATTGGAAAATACGCCTGCTGCAAGGGCAACTATTGTCATGGCATTGTATCAAATGTTTCATGTACTGCCTTCATTTTCAGTAGCATATGGAGCGACAGCGAGCGGCTTATCAAATAAACAACTAGAGTCATTGAAAGCAACAAAGCCGACCAGAATTAAATTAAAATGGACGCCTCAAATCATGCATCAAATTAGAGTGTTACGGGTATTAGACTTTCACTTTCAATTGGTTATAGATGCAAATGAGTCCTTGGATTGTCAAGATTTCACACAGTTACAGTTATTAGCGCGTGAACAGGTTCTTTATATCGAAGAGCCATTTAAAGATATCTCCATGCTTGATAACGTAGTGGATGGAACAATACCTCCAATTGCTCTAGATGAAAAGGCGACATCATTGTCGGACATAATTAATTTGATAGAATTATACAATGTGAAAGTTGCTGTATTAAAACCATTTCGTCTAGGTGGCATTGATAAAGTGCAAACGGCAATTGATACTTTGAAAAGTCATGGTGTAAAAGTTGTTATTGGCGGCATGTACGAATATGGTTTAAGCCGTTATTTTACAGCGATGCTTGCTCGTAAAGGTGATTATCCAGGAGATGTTACACCAGCAGGTTATTATTTTGAACAAGATGTGGTGGCGCATTCAGGCATATTAAAAGAGGGGCGACTCGAATTTCGCCCCCCTTTAGTGGATATAACTCAATTACAACCATATTAATGGTTATGTTTATGTGAATGCTTGCTTGCTGACTTGTCTTTTTTTAACGGAACAGGGTCAAAGCCGCCTTTATGAAGCGGATGACATTTTAAAATACGACGGATACCTAAATAAAGGCCTTTGAAAGCACCGTGGTATTGAATCGCTTCTCTAGTGTACTCTGAACATGTTGGATAAAAACGACAAGTTGGTGGAGTGAGTGGCGAAATGAAACGTTGATAAAAATGAATCATCGCCAAGAATATCTTTTTCATAATTAATGCCTCCAACGATAGTAATTAACTATTATATTAACATACAATGTAGGGATGTGATGCGCGTGAAGTTTAGGGATAAAGATAATCGTCAAGTTAATTTGACATTTAAAAAGGATAATGAGCTAGCAGATGGCAATCATGTGCTAGCTATTCCAACGTTTAAAAATCAATTGCTTTTTACCAAACATAATTTACGGGGTATTGAATTTCCTGGTGGTAAAAGGGAACGCGGGGAAAGTAGTGCTGAAGCAGTTACCCGTGAATTATATGAAGAAACAGGCGCCAAAGTTAAAAATATTCATTACATAGCACAATATACCATTGAAACACATGATCAAACTGATTTTGTAAAAGATGTATATTTTATCGAAGTTGAATCATTGGTAAGCAAGAACGATTATTTAGAAACAGCAGGGCCAGTGTTGTTTAACTGTATCAATGATATTGAACTCGCACAACGGAGTTTCTTACTGCAAGATAGTACCATTTTAAAATGCGTAGAGAGGGTGCAATCACTTGGATTTTATCAAACGTAAACGAATGCCAATTGAATCTTTTACGCATCAATTCGAAGAAATTACATATTTGTCAGATGACTTACAAGTAAAAGCTTTAATGATGACACCACATCATGAAGTAAATCGCATTGTAGTATATTTGCGAGGTGGCAAAGGTCAAGTAGGACGTGTGCGCGCAGGTAGATTAATGCAATTTTCAGATAGTCAAACTTTAGTGATTGGGCCATACTACCGAGGTAACAATGGGAGTGAAGGTAAAGACGAATTTTATCGTGGCGATTTAAATGATGTGACGCAACTATTAAGATTGCTACATGATAAATATCCGCAAGCTTTTATTCATATGATTGGTTTTTCAAGAGGTGGTTTACAAGGATTGTTGACATTTCAAGACTTACCAGTAACAAGTTATACAATCTGGGGTGGTGTCTCAGATATTGATTTAATGTATGAAGAACGTGTCGATTTAAGAGGTATGCTACGAAGAATGATTGGTCATCCGAAAAAAGATCGAGCGGCATATGAGGCACGCCAAGCGATTCCAAACATTAATGAAAACAGTCCGCCAATATTAATTGTACATGGAGGGAAAGACCAGCAAGTTGGTATTCATCATGCGTATTATTTAGCGGACCAACTAGAGTTAAAAGGTGCCACGCATGAAACATTTTATCAAATGGCAGAAGGACATGTGCCAAGACCACCAGCGATGGTTGAAACATTGACTTATATTAAAGAGTTTATGAACCAAGTTGAGTTGCATAGCTAGTATGAAACGTGGTGTGCGCATGGGAACTATCAAGCTTTGAAGATGTGGTACTACATGCGTTGAATTAGGGATCGGTACTTTATATGAAGACGTGCTGCTTCCATTAAATGAGTGATGCGAGTTTGGCATGAAGGTCACCTTAAATGTGCATAGTTGTAATAAAATTGCCTATAAATTTTTAGCACATAAAATAAGAGGGGCCAACCATTGTTAGACTATAACAACGGTTGGCTCTTTAATTAGTATTCAAATTTATTTGTTGAAGCTACCTTTTTCAGCAATATGTTCAACTTTTTCACCAAATTTTTCGAAGTTCTTTTCAAAACGTTGAATTAAATCTTCTGCTTGTGCTTTATATTTCTCTTTGTCGCTCCAAGCATTAATTGGATTTAAAATTGTTTTCGGTACATCTTCAATTTCTACAGGAATGCTTAAACCAAACGTACTATCTTTTGTATATTCTGCATTTTTCAATTTGCCAGAAATCGCTTGGTTTACCATTTGACGTGTGTAATGTAAGCTGATTCTACGTCCTACACCATATTTTCCGCCAGTCCATCCAGTATTAACAAGATAAACATCAACATCATGTAAATCGATAAGTTCACCTAATAAATCAGCGTAAACAGTAGGGTGTAACGGGAAGAACGGTGCACCGAAACATGTTGAGAATGATGGTTCAGGTTCTGTCACACCACGCTCTGTACCAGCTAATTTAGAAGTGAAACCACTCAAGAAATGATACATTGCTTGGTCTTTATTTAACTTTGAAATCGGTGGAATAACACCAAATGCATCCGCAGTTAAGAAAATAATTGTATTTGGATGTGCTGCTTTTGATGGTACTACAATATTGTCAATGTGATTAATTGGATAAGCGGCACGAGTGTTTTCTGTATAACGATTGTCTTCAAAGTCCACTGAACCATCTTCTGCAACTACAGTGTTCTCTAAAATTGCACCATATTTGATTGCGTCAAAAATCTGTGGTTCTTTTTCTTTGGAAAGATTAATTGCTTTTGCATAGCAGCCACCTTCGATATTAAAGACCCCGTTTTTATTCCATCCGTGTTCATCATCACCGATTAGTTTACGGTGTGGGTCAGCCGATAAGGTTGTTTTACCAGTGCCAGATAGACCAAAGAATAATGCAACATCGCCTTTTTCACCAACGTTTGCTGAGCAATGCATGCTCATAATATCTTGCATCGGTAAGAGATAATTCATTACAGAGAAGATACCTTTTTTCATTTCACCAGCGTATTCAGTACCGCCGATTAAAATGACTTTGTGTTTAAATGAAATAATGACAAAGGTTTCAGATTTAGTACCATCAACTTCTGGATCTGCTTTAAAATGTGGTGCAGAAACGATAGTGAAGTTAGGTTTAATCTTTGTAGCTTCTTCTTTTGATTCAGGTCTAATAAACATATTTTTAGCAAATAAATTATGCCATGCTAATTCATTGATGACTGTAAGTTTTAACATTGTATCTTTATCGCTACCAGCGTAGCCTTTAAATACGTATAGTTCATCTTTTTTATCTAAATAGTCTAGTACTTTATGGTATAACTTCAAGAAAGTTTCTTCATCGATAGGTTGATTAATTTCTCCCCAATCAATGTTATCTCTATATGAAGGTTCAGAGACAAAAAATTTGTCTTTAGGCGAACGACCAGTATATTTTCCAGTACTTGCATTAACAGCACCAAGTTCTGTTAATACCCCTTCGTTATTGTCTAAGATTTTATTATAAAGTTGTGTCGTCGAAAGTTGAAAATGTGACGTTGGTTTTTTCAGTAATTTGTCAATTTTAGTTGTTTCAGTGTATGTGTCTACTGACATCCTAAATCCCTCCAAAGCGATAATTTAAATGTAAGCCTTTACATTTAATTAGTATAACACATTAACATAATTAATCTACAATATTTTACTGTAAATTTATTTGTGAAAAATTGACATTAATTCATTAATTAGGTACTATTATTTTTAACGGATTCTCTTATCCTGAGTGGTGGAGGGACATGGACCCAATGAAACCCAGCAACCTCTTTTTTTATAAAAGAAAGGTGCCAAACCGTTTGCAGACAAATAGGTCTGAACGATAAGAGCGAATGGACGTATTAGGCCTTCTCTCTATATTAATAGTTAGAAGGTCTTTTTTATTTAGCTCACAGAGAGAGAATTTTCGTAATATAAATTTAAAGGAGCAAACTATGTTAAATAACAAACGATTATTTACTTCAGAGTCTGTTACAGAAGGACACCCAGATAAAATCGCTGACCAAGTGTCAGATGCAATATTAGATGCTATTTTAAAAGACGACCCAAATGCACGTGTAGCTTGTGAAACAACTGTTACAACAGGTATGGCATTGATCGCCGGCGAAATTTCTACAACAACATATGTTGATATTCCGAAAGTTGTTAGAGAAACAATTAAAGAAATTGGATACACAAGAGCAAAATATGGCTATGATTATGAAACAATGGCAATTTTAACTGCGATTGATGAACAATCACCTGACATTGCACAAGGCGTGGATAAAGCATTAGAGTATCGTGATAAAGATAGCGAAGAAGAAATTGAAGCAACAGGTGCAGGTGACCAAGGTTTAATGTTTGGTTACGCAACGAATGAAACAGAGACGTATATGCCTCTAGCAATTTATTTATCACATCAATTGGCAAAACGTTTATCAGATGTGCGTAAAGATGGTACGTTAAATTATTTACGACCAGACGGTAAAGTTCAGGTCACTGTTGAATATGATGAAAATGATAACCCAGTACGTATTGATACGATTGTCGTATCAACACAACATGCTGAGGATGTGACACTTGAACAAATTCAAGAAGACATTAAAGCACATGTCATTTATCCAACTGTTCCAGAAAACTTGATTAATGAACAAACTAAATTCTACATCAATCCTACAGGACGCTTTGTAATCGGTGGACCTCAAGGTGATGCAGGATTAACAGGACGTAAAATCATTGTTGATACGTACGGTGGCTATGCACGTCATGGTGGCGGATGCTTCAGTGGTAAGGATCCTACAAAAGTAGACCGTTCAGCTGCATACGCTGCACGTTATGTGGCTAAAAATATTGTTGCAGCAGGTTTAGCAGATCAATGTGAAGTACAATTGGCATATGCGATTGGTGTTGCAGAACCAGTGTCAATTGCAATTGATACATTTGGAACAGGTAAAGTTTCTGAAGGGCAACTTGTTGAAGCAGTTAGAAAACACTTTGACCTAAGACCTGCTGGTATTATTAAAATGCTTGATTTGAAACAACCAATTTACAAACAAACTGCTGCTTATGGTCATTTTGGACGTACAGATGTCTTATTCCCATGGGAAAAATTAGACAAAGTGGAAGAATTAAAAGACGCAGTAAAATAATAAGATGAATTGAATATAGCTAAATAAAAGATTTTCGATATATAAATGATAATATGTATCGAAAATCTTTAGCTTTTCTATTATAATTAAAGTTATTCATATATTAAAAAGGAGCGTTGTTGTGATGGATTTATCTTCACCGGTAGTCATTGGACTCATTATTGCAGTAGTCATTGCATTAATCTTTTTTGTCCTTTTCTTAGTTGCCTTAGGTAGTAAGAAAAAAGTTAAGCGACAAACAGAAGAAAAGTATGAACAACAAGAACAAAACATTAAAAAGTCTCATGAAGAAGCTTTAGAGAAAGAGCGTATTCAAAATAAAAAGACAATTACAAAACAACAAGAAGATTATAATCACATGGTTAGTACAAAAGATCGTGAGATTGACGCATTAAAATTGTTCTCGAAAAATCATAGTGAATATGTAACGGACATGAGATTAATTGGTATTCGTGAAAGATTAGTTAAAGAAAAACGAATTCGACCAGAAGATATGCACATTATGGCAAATATCTTTTTACCAAAGGATGGCTTTAATAATATTGAACGAATTAGTCATTTAGTATTAACAAGAACTGGTCTTTATATTATTGATTCTCAATTGTTAAAAGGTCATATTTATAATGGTATTAGTGGCGGTCAATTTAAAGATTTACCACCAATGGAACAAGTATTTGATACATTGGATTTAGATAAATCTAGACCGCAAACTATTGTGATGGATCAAAATGATGACAAACGTTCATTATCATTTGTAAATTATTCAGATCAAATTGAGGCGATTAAACAATTGGCTGAAGACTTACAAAAAGAATTAGGTGCCAAATATACGCCAACTTCAATTTTATACTTTAATCCTAAAAATGAAGGCGATGTAACGATTTCAAATTATAATCAAAATAGTGCTGTCAAAGTGCTTGTCGGTGCTGAACAATTAGACGAGTTCTTTAACAAATTTGTATTCCATGGTCGTATTCAATACAACGTGGAAGACTTACAACAAATGATGGATAAAATTGAATCATTCAATTAAATGTTAGGCTGAAGTGATGACTATATGTTGTTACTTCGGCTTTTTTAGTTTGTCATAAATTAAACATAATTGCTTTTACAATTTGATTAATGTTTGAGAGATATTACTAGAATTTTAGTGGTTGATTGCTCTAAGTGTTTTTTCTCATGTATTCAACTCAGATTTGTTATGATAACAGGGTATAATACATCAAAAAGGTGAGGCGATATTTATGGAGGTTAAAACATTTTATAATGGAAACACGATGCCACAAATTGGTTTAGGGACATTTCGTGTGGAAAATGATGAAAATTGCATGGAAAGTGTTAAGTATGCCATTGAACAAGGATATCGTAGTATTGATACCGCAAAAGTTTATGGGAATGAAGAACAAGTAGGTGCTGGCATTCGTGCCGGATTGGAGTCAACTGGTATTGCTAGAGAAGACTTATTTATTACTTCAAAATTATATTTTGAGGATTTCGGTCGTGAAAATGTAGCAGCTGCTTACGAAGCTAGTTTATCTAGATTAGGTTTAAAATACTTAGATTTGTATCTAGTACATTGGCCAGGTACGAACGAAGCCGTAATGGTTGATACATGGAAAGGTATGGAAGATTTATATAAAAATAATAAAGTTAAAAATATAGGTGTCAGCAATTTTGAACCTGAACATTTGGAAGCTTTGTTGGCACAAGTGTCAATTAAACCTGTAATTAATCAAGTTGAATATCATCCATATTTAACCCAACATAAATTGAAATTATATTTGGCAGCACAACGTATCGTGATGGAATCTTGGTCACCATTGATGAATGCACAAATTTTAAATGATGAGACAATTAAAGACATTGCTCAAGAATTAGGAAAGTCACCTGCCCAAGTTGTTTTAAGATGGAATGTGCAGCATGGTGTGGTTACAATCCCTAAATCGGTAACACCAAACAGAATCTCTGAAAACTTCCAAATATTTGATTTCGAATTATCAGATGAACAAATGACGCGAATTGATGGTTTAAATCAAGATAAGAGAATTGGACCTGATCCAAAAACTTTTGAAGGATAGATTAAAATCGCTCAACTGATGAAAAGGTTAGATGAATTGTCAGGGCTTGGGACATTAAGTTCTTAGGCAATGTAAAAAAGCTGATTTCTATTAATTATTTGATAGAAATCAGCTTTTTTGATATGTATTTTATAATGTACAGCTCGTTGAGCTGCTATTTTCCTTATATTAAGTGCCATTAATACAAAACCTAGCTCTCGTTTAACTTTATTTATTCCTCGAACTGACATTCGAGTGAAAC
>OBDG01000063.1_pt1 | contig 43442 bp, 33 predicted proteins | sample 1481331 | NCBI WGS metagenome assembly OBDG01 (sample SAMN00990124, study PRJEB22392) | human gut metagenome
TTTACATGTGGTTTATTTCTTTCAAATTTTGCTTTAGCCATTATATTTCCTCCTAATTTTAATTTTGTTTTTTATCTCCAACTACTTCGTCTGCAATTGATTGAGGCACTTCTTCGTAGTGGTCAAATTGCATTGAGTAATTTGCTCTTCCTTGTGTATTTGAACGAAGACTAGTTGCGTAACCAAACATTTCTGCTAGTGGCACATAAGCTGTAACAATTTGTGCTCCAGCTACAAGTTCCATACCTTCCATTCTTCCACGCCTTGAATTGATATCTCCAATTACATCTCCCATGTATTCTTCTGGAGTTGTAACTTCTACTTTCATCATTGGTTCAAGAAGAACTGGATCTGCTTTTGCAAGAGCATCTCTAACTGCCATAGAACCTGCTATCTTAAATGCCATTTCAGAAGAGTCGACTTCGTGGTAAGAACCATCGTAAAGAGTTACTTTAACATCTAGTACTTCATATCCACCAACAATACCTGATTGAAGTGCTTCTTCAATACCTTGTTGAGTAGGTCCGATAAATTCCTTAGGAATTGCACCACCGACAATTGCATTTTCAAATACAAACCCTTCGCCTGGTTTATTAGGTTCAATCTTAATTTTAGCGTGACCATATTGTCCACGACCACCTGATTGACGAGCATATTTTGCTTCACCATCAGCACCCTTCTTAATACCTTCTCTGTAAGATACTTGAGGGTTACCTATATTAGCTTCTACTTTAAATTCTCTTAGAAGTCTGTCAACAATAATATCAAGATGAAGTTCTCCCATTCCAGCAATAATTGTTTGTCCAGTTTCATCATCAGTATAAGTTCTGAAAGTTGGATCTTCCTCAGCAAGTTTTGCAAGTGCAAGAGCCATCTTATCTTGAGATGCTTTTGTCTTAGGTTCAATTGCTACTGAAATAACCGGTTCTGGGAATTCCATATTTTCAAGAATAACTTGTTCTTTTTCATCGCAAAGAGTATCTCCTGTTGTAGTATCTTTAAGACCTACAGCTGCAGCAATTTCTCCTGCATGGATTTCTTCAATTTCTTCTCTCTTATTTGCGTGCATTTGAAGAATTCTTCCGATTCTTTCACGCTTACCTTTTGTAGAGTTCATTACATAAGAACCTGCCTTTAAAACTCCAGAGTAAACTCTAAAGTATGCAAGCTTACCTACATATGGGTCAGTTACAATTTTAAATGCAAGTGCTGAGAAAGGCTCATCATCTGATGAATGTCTTTTAACTTCATTTTCATCTAAGTCAATACCTTCAATAGCTGGTACATCTAATGGTGATGGTAGATAATCAATAATAGCATCAAGAAGAAGTTGAACACCTTTGTTCTTGTAAGAAGAACCACAAGATACTGGAGTGATTTCAACTGCAAGAGTACCTTTTCTAATAGCTTTCTTAAGGAGTTCATTATCTATTTCTTCTCCTTCAAGATAAGCCATCATTAAATCTTCATCAAATTCTGAAGCTACTTCAATTAAATTTTCTCTATATTTATTAGCAAGGTCCAAATACTCTTCAGGAACATCAGTAATTTCAATTTCCTTACCAAGTTCGTCCTTGTAAATCTCTGCTTTCATTTCAATAAGGTCAATCATTCCTATGAAAGTATCTTCTGCTCCCATTGGGATTTGAATTGGAACAGGATTGCCGTGTAATTTTTTATCAATTGTATCAACTGATCTAAAGAAATCAGCCCCTGTAACGTCCATCTTATTAATATGTGCAATTCTTGGAACATGATATTTATCTGCTTGTCTCCAAACAGTTTCTGATTGAGGTTCTACACCACTTTTTGCATCAAAAAGTGCAACAGCACCGTCAAGTACTCTAAGAGATCTCTCTACTTCAACAGTAAAATCAACGTGTCCAGGAGTATCTATAATATTAAGTCTGTAACCTTTCCAGTGAGCAGTTGTAGCTGCAGAAGTAATAGTAATACCTCTTTCTTGTTCTTGTTCCATCCAGTCCATTTGTGCTGCACCTTCGTGAGTTTCACCAATCTTGTGAATCTTACCGGCGTAGAAAAGAATACGTTCAGTAGTAGTAGTCTTTCCAGCATCAATATGGGCCATAATACCAATATTTCTATATTTTTCTAATGGTATTTCGCGAGCCATAAATTCCTCCCCTTATTACCATCTATAGTGAGCAAAGGCTTTGTTAGCTTCTGCTGTTCTATGCATTTCATCTTTTCTCTTAACACTTCCACCAAGACCATTAGATGCATCAAGTATTTCTTTAGCAAGTCTTTCGTCCATTGTCTTTTCTCCTCTAGCCCTTGCATATCTAACTAACCATCTTAGTCCTAGTGTTTGGCGTCTTTCCGGTCTAACTTCCATTGGAACTTGGTAAGTAGCCCCGCCAATTCTTCTTCCCTTTACTTCAAGTACAGGCATTACATTATTAAGTGCCTTATAAAATACTTCAAGTGCGTCTTCTCCAGTCTGTTCTGCAACAGTTTCAAGTGCTCCATAAACAATTCTTTGAGCAGTACCTTTTTTACCGTCAAGCATAACATTATTTATAAGTTTAGTGATTACAACATCGCTATATACTGGATCAGCCATAACTTCACGTTTTTGGATATGTCCTTTTCTTGGCATAACTTCCCTCCTTAACTATTTTCAGTCGATTCATTGGTACTCAGGTTGAGCCCGTAAGCCAAAAATCTATAAATTCTTTAAAAAATTCTATCAATTTTTAGGTTTCTTAGTACCATATTTAGATCTAGATTGTTTTCTATCAGTTACTCCAGCTGTATCAAGAGTACCTCTTACGATATGGTATCTAACACCTGGTAAATCCTTAACTCTTCCACCACGGATTAGAACAACACTGTGTTCTTGTAAATTATGTCCGATTCCTGGAATATAAGCCATAACTTCATATCCATTTGTCAAACGAACTCTGGCAACTTTTCTAAGAGCTGAATTCGGTTTTTTAGGTGTTACTGTTCTTACTGCAACACATACTCCTCTTTTTTGTGGAGAATTAACTTCAGTTTCAACTTTTTTAAGTGTGTCATAATTTACATCAAGAGCTGGCGATTTAGATTTTGTGTGAATTTTCTTTCTACCATTTCTTACTAATTGGTTAATTGTAGGCATTAATTGCACCTCCTGTTTTAATAATAATATTTGACAATTCAAAGACTACCCACTATTAGGTAGTCTTTACATTTCAAATACTCATCAATTCTATCATTACAAAGCTATTAAGTCAATAAAAAATATTAGAAACTAGCTAATTCTTCATATATTTTCATATTTATGACTTTATTTTAAAATTATGTAAATATTTTTTATTATTTGATAAGTTGTAAAACTGTCCAAATAAAAATCAAAACGATTAACATTTACTAAATTATAAACCACAAATAAAAGCAACAATAAAAATAATTTTAAAATATGATAAGTTGTAAAAATTAAGCAAATCAAGATAGTATATATATTTTTAAACAATTATAAAATACTTAAAACTCAATTTAATTATATCAAAAATCTCCCTTATGTTAGGAGATTTTTGATTAATATTTTAACTATTATAAAAACTATCTTTATCTATTTTAAGATAACTAAAGAGTCTATCTTCATTATTGTCAAAATTTACTATATGTTCTTTTGGAAAGTCTAATTCTTCTATAAGATTTACTGCTCTTTTAAAATCACCTACTTGGTAGTCTACATGAGCATCTGAATTAATTATTATATCTACTTTGTGTTTCTGGCAAAATTCTAAAATTTCTATATTATTTTCTCTTGCATTTTTTCTTGAACTATTTTTTGCCAGTGAAGAATTGTTAAGTTCTATTAATATTCCTTTTTCTTTTGCAGAAAGTACAAGACTTTCTCTATCTATAGGATATCTATCATCATCAGGATGACCTATTATTCTAACCTTTTGTCCATCCATGGCTTTTATTAAAGCTTCAGTGTTATTTGTAATACCTCCATTTCTTATGCAAGTTGTATGAAGTGATGCTATGATATAATCTAGATTTCTTATGTGTTTTTCTTCTGTAAGATCAAGTTCTCCCGAATAATTCATTATATTTGCTTCAGCACCTCTTAACAAAAAAATCCCATCAAAATCTCTTTTTAATATTTTCATATTGTAAAAGTAAACATTGTTACAAGATCCAGGCATCTTTTGAGAATGTTCACTTGTTCCCAAAAGTTTAAGTCCCTTTTTCTTTCCTTCTTCTATATTTTCCCTTAAAGTTGAGTAAGCATGACCACTTATTATTGTGTGAGTATGAAGGTCACATAGCATTTTTATAAACTTCCTCCTTCGTTACTTTTACTTCTTCACCAGGTCTATATATTGAACTTTTGCTGTGTACATTTAATATTCCATGTTTAGATTCTAGTTTATATTCGTACCCTGTTCCCATATATTCAATGGATAATATTCTTGCACTTATACCAGATCCACCCTTAGATATATAAAGCTCATCTGGTTTTATTGGATATAGGTTTTTATTCGAAAAGTTTTCTTTTACTGACTTGTTTCGAAAGAAAATATCAGAATCTTCTACTACAAATAAATCTCCTTGCCACTTTCCTCTTATTAAATTTGATTTACCTACAAATTTTGCTACGTATTCTGTTTTAGGATTTTCGTATATTTCATAAGGACTTCCTTCTTGCTCAACAACTCCATCCTTTATAATGACAATTCTATCACTCATTGCTAAAGCTTCATCTTGATCATGAGTTACATAAATTATCGTAGTTTTAAATTTCATATGAATTTCCTTTATAAATTTACGCATCTCAATTTTTAAATTTGCATCAAGGGCTGATAACGGTTCGTCCATAAGAAGCATTTCTGGTTTTGTTATCAAAGCTCTTGCCAAGGCAACTCTTTGTTTTTGTCCACCTGAAAGGTCTTCGGGATAGGAGTCTTCAAATCCACTTAGTCCCACTATTTCAAGCATATACTTTATATCTTCATCTGCATTTATATTTTTATTTCTCCCATTAAGTGCATACTCAAGATGTTTTTTTACATTCATATGTGGCCAAAGAGCAAACTGTTGAAATACCATATTTAGACTTCTATCCTGTGGGGGAAGAAAAATTTTATTATCACTTATAAAAACTCTATCATCTTTTGTAATCTCTCCAGAGTCAACCCTTTCAAATCCTGCAATGATTTTTAATAGTGTAGTTTTACCACATCCACTCGCTCCAAGAAGAGATACAAACTCTCCGTCTTTAATTTCTAAGTTTATATTTTTTAGAACTATTTTATCTCCAAAACTTTTATAAATGTTATTAATTTTTAAGCTCATTTTTTCCCCCTGCATTTATTTTTTCTATTATAATATACATTATTAATAGGACTATTAACACCAATGTTGACATTGCATAAGCCAAATTATAATCACCTGATTGTTGTAAGCTAAAAATAAAAAGTCCAATAGTCTTTGTAAATGGCCCTGATAATATGGCAGACAGGCTAAGTTCTGATAAAGAATATACAAAAATCAATAAACTTGATGTTAAAATATATCTGTAAATTAATGGCAAAAATATTTTTGTCCATTTTTTTAACTTGGAACCATTTGATAGATCTGCGGCATATTCTAAGCTTGTTGATATAGATGAAAAACCTTGATATGCCGACTTCATATCTATAATTAAAAATCTACTTACATAGGCAATTAAAATTATTATTGGACTAGCATAAAAACCAATATTAAGTCCAGGAATTGGTTTTGCCCAGTGAAATATCATGCAAAGTGCAAATACCATACCTGGTAAGGAGTATGAAATACTTGTGGCCTTCTCCAGTAAAGATATACTTATATTGAATCTCTTTTTCCATTTAAAATAAGCATAAATAATCGATAAAATTGCACACAACACTACCGTTATAATTGCATAGGTTATACTATTTGTAATGGACATCTTAATTGAAGATATTGAAAATAGTAATCTATAATTTTTTAGGCTAAAGTTTGAAAAAGAAAATCCACTCACATAATTTACTACAAGTGAAGAATAAATCATAAAACTTATTGGTACAATGTTTATAAATATAAATATTACAAAAGTTAAAACTTCTACAACTTTTCTAACACCTGGTTTAAAGGAGTATCTTATACTTGTATCTTCTGATGAGTCTTTACTCGTTCTCGATCTCTTAATTATGGATGATTCAATACCAGAAGCTGAAACGGAAATTATAAATAAAAGTGCCGATAAAACAGCAGGATCAGTAAAACCTCCCGTTGATATAGATATTGTCTTTTCATAAATTAAAGTAGATAGAACAGAAATACCTGCTGGAACTCCTAAAAATGCTGGAATTGAAAAATTATCTAAACTTGATAGAAATACAAGGACAAAAGTACTTACTAAAGTTGGCGTAATTTGTTTTAAATTTATATTTTTAAAAGTTTCAAAACTTCCATAGTTTAATAATTTTGATGCATATTCGTGACTTTGTGGAACTTTAATTAGACTCCTGTAAACACTTAAATAGGCAAAGGGTGTATAGCAAATAATCATAAGAAAAATTATGCCACCTATTGAATAAAGATTTATTGATTTTAACCCTAGAGCAGTTAGTAATTTTGTAACAATCCCAACACTTGATGTTATATTTGTCCAAGCAAGTGTCATAATATAACTTGGCACAATAAAAGGAAGGTACACTAATATTTTTAAAATACTTTTAAATCTAATATTAGTATAAGCTATTATAAGTGCCAGATAAGACCCCACTACTAAAGTTAAAAAAGAAGATATTATCCCTATAATAAATGTATTTATTATTCCCTTTATAATTCTTTTGTCTGAAAATATTCTACTATAGTTGATAATAAGACCATTCTCTCCAAAGCTTCTAATAAAAAGCTTTACAAATGGGATGACAAATACAAATAAAACTACAATGGCTATTAAATAGTCTAGTACTTTATCTCTTTTCAAGGTTTATTCCTCTTATTGAAATAGTTTTGAAAATTCTTCTTTGTCAGTTTCTCTATTATCTAATAATTCTTTATTATTTCCTGTTAAAATATTTAATTCATTAGATGATTTAAGCCCTTCAGGTGCCTTTACATCTCCTCTTATTGGAGTATAACCCATTGCAGATGCAAGTTCTTGACCATCTTTTGAAATTATATAATCATAAAAAGCTTCAGCTGTATCAATATTTTTGCTTCCCTTTACAATTCCCACTGGTTCTGTAACTATTGGAGATCCTTCTTCTGGATATATAAATTCAACTGGTGCACCTTCATTTTTTGAACGATTTGCCATATAGTCTACAATAATACCAAGTCCCTTTTGACCTGCTACAACAGATTTTTGAACTGCACCATTTCCCTTATCAACTAAAATGTTATTTTCCTTAAGTCCATTATAAAATTCCCAACCAATTCCTTCTGTTCTTGTTAGAAGTGATAAGTTATAAGCGGCTGCTCCAGAATATAAAGGAGATGGCATAATAGTTTGTGATTTTGTTTCTTCTTTGATTAAGTCATTAAATCCTTTTACTTCACCTTTATACACATCTGTATTTTGGATAATTCCTGTTGAAATTACTTTTGTTCCTGCATAGTAGTTTTCTTCATCGTAGAATTTTTTATCAATGCCTTCAAGCTCTGGCGAAACATATTTCTCTAGGATATCTTTTGATTTTAAAATTTCAAAAGTAACATTATCTGCAACTAATACAACATCAGCTTGTAGTGCATTAACTTCTTTTTCAGATAGAATTTTAGAAACAAGTTCTTCTGTTCCTGATCTAAAAACTACAACATCAGCTTCTGGGTGGACTTTCTTAAATCCGTCAATTAATTTTTTTGCGTCCTCTTCTGGTTGTGAAGTATATAATGTTATAGTTCCTTTTACATCTTTTCCTTCCTTTTCTATACTTGCAGTCTTGTTATTTTTATTGGCACTTGATGGATTTTCTCTTGCAACTTCACTAGAATTTGATGAGCAAGCTACAAGAGTGAGAGCTATTAAAATTACAGCGAATATTCTTTTCATAATAAATTTTTCTCCTTTAAATATCTAATATTTTTATCCAATAAAGTCGTACTTCTACCTATTTCCATACCCTCTATTACCATAGGAATATTTTTCTCTCCTATTTTAAAAATAATTTCTTCCATTGGAAAAATTCCTCTTGCAAGCTCAGTGTGATATTTATTTTCTAATCTATTGCTAATATGGCACTTAGATATATTTTTAATATTATCCAAATTAAAATATATCTCTTCTAAAGAATCACAATGAGATATATCAAGAGTATATTTAAAATCTTCGTAATTATTTCCCATAAGTTTTTTTAAAGATTTGAGATCTATAATAAATTCATTTTTTGTTTTCTCCATTACTTCTATTGAAACATTTATATTTTTCTTTGTAGAATAATCTAAAATGGTATGTAAACTTTCTTTTAAAAATTTATAATAAAATTCCTTATTAAAACTCACTGAAAATCTACCCGGATGAATTGTAATTTCTTTTGCTCCAATATTTCTTGCTAAATCTATATCATCTAAAATCTCTTTAAGGCTTACTTCTCTAATTCTTTCATTAATAGAAGCTAGGTTTAAATCCCAACTTTTAGCATGAAGTGTTAGGTCTAGGTTAAATTTTTTTGACAAATCTCTTAATTTTTTAGTGGATAAGTTTTTATCTTCTATTTGTTGAGACCAGAACTCTATACCCGAAATTTTATTGTTATAGGCATATCCAAAAATCTCTCCTCCAGAAAAATCCCACATAAGAGAAGATGAAATAAAAATTTTATATATATTAATCACCTCTTATATAATTTAAATCCTTTATGTGTATATAATGTTATTTAAAATTAAATTTGTTGTAAATTTTATAAAAGAATTTTTATAATTTTAGATATTAGAGAACTTATTTTAAAGGATATAGGGTGCAAGTGTTATTTCTTTGCAAAAAAATATCTGTTAAAGGATATTTTTACCCCCTAACAGATATTATAGAACTTATTTTCGTTTCACTCAGTTCATCATGTCATGACTTTTATAAAATTATTACTCTTCTTTTACAGTTTCAAGTTCAAGTTTCACATCATCACTTGTTATTACTTCAGAATTTTCAAGAATATTGTAATCTTCTTTTAAACTTTCGTCTATTCCTATTTGAACACGTGAGTTTATACGTGCACCTGTACCTGCCGGTATAAGTTGTCCAATTATAATATTTTCTTTCAACCCTTCAAGCATATCTTCTTTGCCCTTTATTGCTGCATCGGTAAGAACTCTAGTTGTTTCTTGGAAAGATGCCGCTGATAGGAAAGAATCTGTCGCAAGAGATGCTTTTGTAATTCCAAGTAAATTCACTTTACCAACCGCTGGTTCTTTACCTACATCTATTGCTTCTTTGTTAGCTTCTTTATAGTCAACAACATTTACAAGAGAGCCTGGAAGTAATTCTGTATCCCCTGCATCTTCTATTTTGCACTTTGATAGCATTTGTCTTACTATTATTTCAATGTGCTTATCGTTTATGTCTACACCTTGAAGCCTATAAACTCTTTGGACTTCTTTTACAATATATTCTTGTACACCCTTTTCACCTTTTACACGAAGTAAATCTTGTGGATACACAGAACCTTGTGTAAGTTCGTCCCCAGCTTCTATTTCATCGCCTTGCTTAACTTTTAATCTCGATCCGTAGACAATATTATAAGAATCTACTGTTCCGTCTTCTGCTGTTACAAGAACTTCTCTTTTCTTGTTGTTTTCTTTTATATCAACAATTCCACCACGTTCTGCTATAATTGCAAGTCCCTTTGGCTTTCTAGCTTCAAAAAGTTCTTCAACTCTTGGAAGACCTTGTGTAATATCTGCTGCTGCAGCTACACCACCTGTGTGGAATGTTCTCATTGTAAGTTGTGTACCTGGTTCCCCAATTGATTGTGCTGCAATTACGCCAACAGCTTCTCCGATTCCAATTTTTGAACCCGTTGCAAGATTCTTTCCATAGCAGTGAGCACAAACTCCATTTTTAGTCTTGCATCCAAGAACAGATCTAACTTTTACTTCTTTAATTCCAAGTGACTCAATGAGTACTGCATCATCATCTGAGATAACTTCATTTGCACCTACAATAGTTTCTCCCGTTTCTGGATTAACTATGTCTTCGAAGGAATATCTTCCTTCTATTCTATCTGCCAAGGATTCGATTAATTCTTTTCCATCTTTAAAGGCTCTAGCTACTAAATATTCATCAGTTCCACAATCTTCTTCTGATACTATAACTTGTTGTGATACATCTACAAGTCTTCTTGTCAAATATCCTGAGTCAGCTGTTCTTAGTGCAGTATCAGCTAGTCCCTTTCTGGAACCATGGGCTGACATGTAAAACTCAAGTACAGAAAGACCTTCTCTAAAGTTTGAAGTAATTGGGACTTCAATAGTTCTTCCTGATGGTGATGCCATAAGTCCACGCATACCTGCAAGTTGTCTAATTTGGTTCTTTGAACCTCTGGCTCCTGAGTCTGCCATGATGTAGATATTATTAAGAGCATCAAAGCCGTCCATTACATCGTCAGTTAAGTCGTCAGTTGCCTTGTTCCAAATTTCTATAACTTTTTCATATCTTTCTTCGTCAGATATTAAACCTCTTCTAAAGGCTTTTTCATATTTAGCAACTTCTTTTTCGGCATTCTCCAAAAGTTCTGGTTTTGTATCAGGAATTTCTACATCACCCATTGAAATTGAAACTGCTCCAATAGTTGAGTAGTGATATCCAGTTGCCTTAATATTATCTAAAAGCTCTGCGGTCCTTATATTTCCATGTTTTTTATAAGTCTTTTCAATTATTTTGCCAAGTAATTTTTTGTCCACAACTTGATCAATTTCGAGAGAATATTTGTCTTCATCTCTATTTACAAATCCTAAATCTTGAGGAATAAATTCATTTACAATAAATCTCCCAACAGTTGATGGAACAATTTGACCTCTCTTGTCATTTTCATCTGCATATCTTCTCACAGATACATGAGATTGTAGGTGTAAAAATCCTGATTCATAAGCGTGGAACATTTCATCAAAATTCCTGTAAACTGAGCCGTCGCCCTTTAATTTGTCCTTTCTATCAAGTGTCAAATAATAAGATCCTAATACCATGTCTTGAGTTGGAGTTGTAATCGGTTTTCCATCTTTAAGTGCTAAAATATTATTTGTAGATAGCATTAAAAGTCTTGCTTCAGCTTGAGCTTCTGTTGATAGTGGCAAATGGACTGCCATTTGGTCACCGTCAAAATCGGCGTTATATGCTGTACAAGAAAGTGGATGAAGTTTAATAGCCTTTCCCTCTACTAAGACTGGTTCAAATGCTTGAATACCAAGTCTGTGAAGTGTCGGTGCACGGTTGAGAAGAACTGGGTGATCCTTTATAACATCTTCAAGAACGTCCCAAACTTCATCTCTTCCTCTTTCTACCATTCTCTTTGCAGATTTTATATTGTAAGTGAGTTCTCTTTTTACAAGTTCTCTCATTACAAAAGGTTTAAAGAGTTCTAACGCCATATTCTTTGGAAGACCACATTGATAAAACTTAAGATCTGGCCCAACAACAATTACAGAACGTCCAGAGTAGTCAACTCTCTTTCCAAGTAGATTTTGACGAAAACGTCCTTGTTTACCCTTTAACATTTCTGATAAAGATTTTAACGGTCTATTTCCAGGACCAGTTACAGGCCTTCCACGTCTTCCATTATCAATAAGAGCATCAACAGACTCTTGAAGCATTCTCTTTTCATTTCTTACAATAATATCTGGAGCATTGATGTCCATCAACTTCTTAAGTCTATTATTTCTATTTACAATCCTTCTATAAAGATCATTTAAATCACTTGTTGCAAATCTACCACCGTCAAGTTGTACCATAGGTCTAAGATCAGGTGGAATTACTGGAATTGCATCAAGTATCATCCATTCAGGTTTGTTATCTGATTGGATAAAAGCATCTATTACTTCAAGTCTTCTAGTTATTCTAATTTTCTTTTGACCTGTTGCATCTTGTAATTCTTCTGTTAGTTCATCATTTTCTTTTTGCAAATCAACTTTTACAAGAAGATCTCTAATGGCTTCTGCACCCATTTTTGCAGTAAACTTATCTCCATATTCTCTCTTTAACTCTCTATATTCAATTTCTGAGAGAAGTTGCTTTTCATAAAGAGTTGTTTCGCCTGGTTCAACATACGTTACTACATAAGATGCAAAATAAAGAACTTTTTCAAGTGCTCTTGGACTCATATCAAGTACAAGACCCATTCTTGAAGGTATTCCTTTAAAATACCAAATATGTGATACTGGAGCAGCTAGTTCAATATGACCCATTCTTTCACGACGAACCTTTGCTTTTGTGACTTCAACGCCACACTTTTCGCAGACTACTCCCTTATATCTTACTCTTTTATACTTTCCACAGGAGCATTCCCAATCCTTCGTAGGTCCAAATATTTTTTCACAAAATAGGCCTTCCTTTTCAGGTTTTAATGTCCTGTAATTTATGGTTTCCGGTTTTTTTACTTCACCATAAGACCATGATCTTATTTTTTGAGGTGAAGCAAGTCCAATTTTTATTGAATGGAATAATTCATGTTCGCTCAAGGAGCACTTCTCCTTTCATACAAGTTAAAATATAACTAATTAATCTTCAGATTCATCGGATTCATCATCAGAATCTACATCTTCTAATTCGCCATCCTCATCTTCATAGTAGTGGCTTTTTTCAAAAGATTCAACTTCATCATTTGAAATTGTTCTGATTCCTATGTTTCCAGTTCCTGTGTGTTCAATAAGTTCCTTTATATCATCTTCTGATTCAGAACTTTTATCATCTATATTGTCAATTTTTGTAAGTTCATCTTCATCAACTTCAAGATCTACTTCATTTCCATTTTCATCTAATACTTGAATTTCAAGTGCCAATGCTTGCAATTCTTTTATTAAAACCTTAAATGATTCAGGAACTCCTGGTTGCGGAATATTTTCACCCTTTACAATTGCTTCATAAGTCTTAACACGACCAACTATATCATCAGACTTAACTGTAAGCATTTCTTGTAATGTATGGCTGGCACCATAAGCTTCAAGGGCCCAAACTTCCATTTCTCCAAATCTTTGTCCACCAAATTGTGCTTTACCACCAAGAGGTTGTTGTGTTACAAGTGAATAAGGTCCAGTAGAACGAGCATGGATCTTTTCATCAACTAAATGGTGAAGTTTTAACATATACATATAACCAACTGTCACTGGGTGGTCAAATTCTTCTCCAGTCCTACCATCCCTAAGTTGAATTTTGCCATCTCTTGAATATCCTGCTTCTTCTAAAGTATCTAAGATGTCATTTTCATTTGCACCATCAAATACCGGAGTGGCAACATGCCATCCCAGTTTTTTTGCGGCAAGTCCCAAGTGAACTTCAAGAACTTGTCCAAGGTTCATACGAGAAGGAACTCCTAGTGGATTTAGAACAATTTGAATAGGTGTACCATCTGGCATATAAGGCATATCTTCCTTAGGCATTACTCTAGAAATAACCCCTTTATTACCATGACGACCACACATTTTATCTCCAACTTGAATTTTTCTTTTTGTTGCAACGAAAACTCTAACCATTTCATTTACGCCTGGTTGGAGTTCATCTCCATCTGCTCTATTAAATGTTTTTACATCTACAACAATACCATGTTCTCCATGTGGGAGTCTAAGAGATGTATCTCTTACTTCTCTTGCTTTTTCACCAAAGATTGAACGAAGAAGTCTTTCTTCTGCAGAAAGTTCAGTTTCACCCTTAGGAGTGACTTTTCCAACTAATATATCTCCTGGCTTTACTTCTGCTCCAATTCTAATTATTCCTCTGCTATCTAGATCTTTTAGCATATCCTCGCCAACATTTGGAATATCTCTTGTGATTTCTTCTGGCCCAAGTTTTGTATCTCTTGCTTCTGACTCGTATTCTTCAATATGAAGTGAAGTGAGTACATCATCAATAACAAGTTCTTGACTTACAAGCATTGCATCTTCGTAATTATATCCTTCCCAGTTCATAAAAGCTATTAGAATATTTTTACCTAGTGCCATTTCGCCCTGGTCAGTACTTGGACCGTCAGCAATAATTTCGCCTTCATCTACAACATCACCTGCATTTACAATAGGCCTTTGATTAATTGTAGTTCCTTGGTTTCCACCCATAAATTTGTGAAGTTTATAGTGGTCTATTCCCTTGTCTGATTTTCTTTCGATTTCAATATGAACTGCATCAACTTTTTTAACAGTTCCTGCATTTTTAGCTACTATAACTACACCAGAATCCTTTGCGGCTCTGTATTCAATACCAGTTCCAACAACAGGTGCTTCTGTTTTTAAAAGAGGCACTGCTTGACGCTGCATATTGGCACCCATTAGGGCTCTGTTGGCATCATCATTTTCCAAGAAAGGAATCATAGAAGTACCAACTGCAACAATTTGTTGAGGTGAAACGTCCATATAGTTTACATCTTTAATGTCAAATATATCTGCATTTCCGCCATGACCCCTTGCTGCAATTCTGTCTTCTACAAATTTATTATTTTCATCAAGCCTTTCATCAGCTTGTGCAATAATTTGTTCGTATTCAACATCTGCTGTCAAATAATCAATTTGATCAGTTACAACTCCGTCAACAACTTTTCTATATGGAGTTTCGATAAAACCATAATCGTTAATTCTTGCATAAGTTGTAAGTGATGTTATAAGACCAATGTTTGGCCCTTCAGGAGTTTCAATGGGGCACATTCTTCCATAGTGTGAATTATGGACATCACGCACTTCAAATCCAGCTCTATCTCTACTCAACCCACCAGGTCCAAGTGCAGATAACCTTCTTTTGTGTGTTAATTCTGATAGAGGATTGTTTTGGTCCATAAATTGTGAAAGTTGTGAAGAACCGAAAAATTCTTTTATAGCTGCCGTTACAGGTCTTATATTTATAAGCGATTGTGGCGTTGTAGCATCAACATCTTGAACTGTCATTCTTTCACGAATAACTCTTTCCATTCTAGAAATACCTATTCTAAATTGATTTTGTAAAAGTTCTCCAACTGATCTTATTCTTCTATTGCCTAAATGGTCAATATCGTCAACCTCTCCAACATTATTCATTAGTCCAAATTCATAATTAATTCCAGCAATAATATCATCAATTAAAATATGTTTTGGAGAAAGTTCTCTATGTGCCTTTATAAGTTCTTTTTTAAAATTTTCTGTATCTTCAGAATATTCTTCATAAAGTTCATCAAAAAGTGGTCTGTACACTTTTTCTTTAAAACCAAGTTCTTCCATATCAAAATCGAGATCATATGCATCTACAAAAGAAAAATTGTTTCCTATAACAATTGTATTTTCAGTTGCATTTTCATAATTCTCATCAGTTTTTAAAATAACTTGGTTAACTCCAGCAGCCTCAATTTTTTCAGCCTTTGCTCTTGTAAGAAGCTCGCCCTCTTCTGCTAATATTTCTCCAGTCATAGGGTCAACAATGTCTTCTGCTGGAATATTATTTTCAATTCTAGCACTTATCCCAAGTTTTTTATTAAATTTATATCTTCCAACTTTTGCAAGATCATATCTTCTATCGTCGAAAAACATATTTTCAAAAAGTGACTGTGCAGAATCAATAGTAGGGGGTTCCCCTGGTCTAAGTTTTTTATAAATTTCAAGAAGTGCTTCATTTTTGTTAGTCGTCAAGTCTTTTTCTATTGTCTTTAATAAAGCTTCACTTTCGCCTAGCATGTCAATTATTTCTTGATTCGATTCAACTCCTATTGCTCTTAAAAGTATTGTAATAGGAATTTTTCTAGTTCTATCAATTCTTACATTTATAACACCTTGAGCATCAGTTTCAAATTCTAGCCAAGCACCTCTATTTGGTATAAGAGTCGCCGAATAAATCTTTTTACCTGTCTTATCTCTTTCTTCTTTGTAATAAGCTCCTGGACTTCTGACAAGTTGTGAAACTACTACACGCTCTGCTCCATTTATTACAAATGTACCAGTGGGCGTCATAAGAGGAAGATCTCCCATGAAAACTTCTTGTTCTTTTACTTCGCCAGTTTCAGTATTTATAAGTCTTACTTTTGCCTTTAAGGGAGCACAATAATTTGTATCCCTTTGTTTTGATTCATCTATATCATATTTTATCTCGTCAGATAAATGATAATCGACAAATTCTAAAATTAAATTTCCAGAGTAATCCTCGATTGGTGAGACGTCATCGAAAACTTCTTTCAATCCTTCTTCAATTAACCACTTATATGAAGAAGTCTGCACGTCAAGAAGATTTGGAAGTGACATTACTTCATCTACACGAGAAAAACTCATTCTCTCACGTTTCCCATATTTTACAGGATGTACCATTAATTTTTCACCCTAGCCTTTCAAATGAATGGATCGAATTAGAGTAAAGTGCACCACTCTAATTATTATTATGCAAATAGGTATTTTATCATTTTTAATAACAATTTTCAAGGTGAATAATAAAAAAATTCCACCAAATGGCAGAATTTTAAAAAATTAAAGTCTAATATATGCATATCCTTCATTTTGAAGTTGTACAATTTTTGTTATAACTAAGTCTTCAACCTTGATGCTAGAAGGAATTAATTCCTTTGTAAGTCTATTTTCTTCCAAAGCTTTCTTTCCAATTGTAATATTTACTTTAGGATTTCCCATTACACCCTCAAAATCAACACCAGAATATCTATTAAAAAGTGATGCTGCCTTTGACATTACAATTATCTCTATTTTTATATCATCAATATTATTTAATAAATCCTTTACATTTGAAATTACGTCATCCCACTTGTCCGCTTCAACTACATGAAAAATTACTTTCATCAATATCACTCCTTTACTACCATTTTACACTATTAAAGAGCAAAATAAAAGGAGCTTTTAATTTACTAAATTACTTTTTTAAAACCTTCTTTAAAATATCACTTAACTCATCTACTTTAAAAATGATTAGACAAATTAAATAAATAATTGCTGCAATTACTATTGAAATCAATAGAGATAAATTCATTCCAAATTTATTTAACAAAATATCATAGAAAAATTTAGAACCATAAGCCATTGCAACAGAAGATAATGTAATTTTTATTATATTTGTAAATAACTTTTTATCAAATACATTTCCAATTAATTTTATTGAAGGAATGTAAAGAGTTATAGCGCCAACAATAAAAGAAATTGAAGTTGCAAGAGCAATCCCTTCTATTCCGATAACTCTTGAAAGCATTATTGAAAGAAAAACATTTATAGCTACAATTAAAACAGAATTTACAACAGGAGTCTTGTTATCACCAAGAGAATAAAAAACTCTTGAAATAATTTCACGTACACCTATACCAATTACACCAAAGGCAAAAAAAGACAGTACAACTGCTGTGACTTTAGCATCTGCAACAGAAAATTCTCCACCAACAAATAACAAATTTACAATTGGAAAAGAATAAACAAAAAGTCCAAAAGCCGCAGGTACAACTAATAAAAGCATATTTGAAAGCCCTTCTGAGAGCGACGATTTTAAATTTAGATAATCTTTCTTAGAGCCAAAACTTGCAAGTTTTGGATATGTTGCAGTAATTATTGAAGTTACAACAATCCCTGTTACAAAACTTTGAAGCTTATAAGCATAATTTAAAATAGAAATTCCTCCAGATGAAACTCCTGAAGCAATAGATCTCGAAACCATAAAATTAATTTCAATAGCCGAAGTTGAAATTAAAATGGGAACAATTGATACAAACATCGCCTTCATATCTTCATTAAAATCAATTTTTAAACTGTGTCTATATCCAAGTTTTTTAATTGGCATAATAAAAATTGAATACTGAAATACAAACGCCACTAAAATTCCAATTGCAAGATAATTTATCCCTTTTTTATAAGAAATAGCCATTGAAATAATTATTATTACATTCATTAGAATAGAATGCAAAACTGAAACTATAAACTTTTCGTGAATTTGCAGATAAGCCTTATAAATCGAACTTACAGCGGTAACAGCAATGGAAAGCATTGCAACTCTAGAAACAAAAATTGCAGTTTCAATTTTTTCACCAGTGAACCCCTCTGCCATTAGTTTGACAAGAGGTCTTGCAAAAATAATCGATAAAATCGTAATAATCGAAAAAACAATTAAAATAATATTTGAAAGATTTGCAGTAAAAATATCTGCACTCTTTTTATTTTCTCTTTCTTTTATCTTATCATACATTGGTATATAGCCATTGGCTACCGCACCGCTTATTACATTTGTAAAAGTCATAGGAAGTTGAAAAGCGATAAGAAAAATATCAGCTACCATTCCAACGCCAAAAAAATATGCAAGAGCCTTTTCTCTAACAAGACCAAAAACTTTTGAAATTATTGTGATTGCCATTAATATATAGGAAGTCTTCATTTTTTCTCCTTAAAAATCTATTTGATTACCTCAAGTATTATATATTTATTGAATAATTATTACAAGTTTCAAATCTTAAAGAAATTATTGCAAGATTTTTACTATTCTTTCTAAAATATATTTTTAAGAAAGATTGTAAAATGAAGTTAGCCATATACAATAAAAAAATCAGCCCACTTGGAGCTGAAATTTACTTTTATTTATTAAGTTCAACTAAATTAATGCTTCCCCTTGAAATAATTTTCATCTCACCAGTTAATTGGTAAATCCAATTTGATATAAAAGGTTCATGTGAAATAAAAATATAGTTTTTATCTTCATCTAAAGTTCTTAAAATGTCATCTATTCTTCCGCCAGCCAAATAATCCTTTACTTCATATTTCAAATCTAAATGTCTTGCTAAAATTTCTGCAGTTTCCTTTGCTCTTTCAAGAGGAGAAGAATAAATTACAAAAGAATTTTTATTTTCCAAATTATTTGTAAAGGCTTTGAACGATTCTTCCAACTTTCTTTTTCCCAAAGTTGTAAGTTTTCTCTTAAAGTCATCTTCTGCATAAATTTCTGCTTCGCCATGTCTTATAAAATATATTTTCATTTTATATTTTTTAAATTGTAAAAAGCATCAAATCCAAGATAATTTGAAAGGTCTTCTAATTCATCTTCAATGCGAAGGAGTTCATTATATTTTGCAACTCTCTCACTTCTTGCTGGCGCTCCAGTTTTTATAAATCCTGCGTTAGTTGCAACTGCAAGATCTGCAATTGTTGAATCTTCACTTTCTCCAGATCTGTGAGAAATTATTGCTGTGTAATTGTGCCTTTTTGCAAGTTCAATTGCATCTAATGTTTCAGTAATTGTTCCAATTTGATTTAATTTAATCAAAATTGAATTTGCAGAATTAGCATCAATTCCTTTTTGAAGCCTTTTAGTATTTGTAACGAAGAAATCATCTCCAACTAATTGAACCTTTTCTCCAAGAAGTTCTGTTAGATTCCTCCAGCCTTCCCAATCATCTTCTGCTAGTCCATCTTCAATCGAATAAATTGGATATTCATTTACGAGTTTTTCATAAAACTTTGAAAGTTCTTTGGAACTAAATTCACGTCCTTCACCTTCAAGAATATATTTCTTCTTGTCTTCATCATAAAATTCTGAAGCTGCTGCATCAATTGCAAGTACAATATCTTTTCCTGGTTCATATCCTGCAACTTTCACTGCTTCAATTATGCAATCAAAAGCTTTTTTATTTGATTCAAGATTTGGTGCAAAACCACCTTCATCGCCAACACCAGTTGAAAGTCCCTTGTCCCTTAAAACTTTTTTAAGTGCATGATAAACTTCTGAACCCATTCTAAGTGCTTCTTTAAAAGATTCTGCTCCTATTGGCATAATCATAAATTCTTGAATGTCCACATTGTTGTCAGCGTGCTCTCCACCATTTATTATATTCATCATTGGAATTGGCATTGTCTTTGCATTTACTCCTCCAAGATATTGATATAGCGGAAGACCCGCTTCATTTGCTGCTGCCCTTGCAACTGCTACTGAAACTCCCAAAATTGCATTGGCACCAAGTTCACCTTTGTTTTCTGTTCCATCAAGTTCTATTAACATTTTGTCAATTCCAAGTTGATCAAAAACATCAAAATAGATTAATTCTTCTGCAATTTTTCCATTTACATTTTGGATAGCCTTTTCTACACCTTTGCCATTATATCTATCTTCACCATCACGTAGTTCTACGGCTTCGTGAACACCTGTTGATGCCCCACTTGGCACGATTGCTGATCCAAATCCACCATTTACTGTTGCAACCTCAACTTCAACAGTTGGATTTCCCCTTGAATCAAGAACTTCTCTTGCATAAACATAATCAATTAAACTCATAATTCCTCCTAAAATAAACTTTCTCCAGTCATAAGTTCTGGCTTTTCTATATCTAAAATTTTTAAAATTGTAGGCGATAAATCGCAAAGTGCTCCGCCACTTCTAAGTTTTACATCCTTATTAAATACAAAAACTGGAACGGGATTTGTACTATGACTTGTCACAATATTTCCCTTTTCGTCAATCATGTATTCACAATTTCCATGATCAGCAGTAATTATTGCCACGCCATCCTTTTCTTTTAAAACTTTTAAAATTCTGCCTAAATCTCTATCAACTGTTTCAACTGCTCTTATAGCAGCTTTTAAATCTCCTGTATGTCCAACCATATCTGGATTTGCAAAATTTAAAATTATTACACCATATTTATCTTCATTTAATTCTTCTATTACAGCGTCAGTCACCTCATCTGCACTCATCTCTGGTTTTAAGTCATAAGTTGCAACCTTTGGTGATGGAATTAGGATTCTATCTTCCAACTCAAATGGCTTTTCACGTCCACCATTAAAGAAAAATGTAACATGAGCATACTTTTCAGTTTCTGCAATTCTAAGTTGGTTTATTTTATTTTTTTCTAAAACTTCTCCCAAAGTGTCCCTTGGAATTTCATCCTTAAAAGCGACAAACTTATTTTTTATATTTTTGTCATACTCCGTCATTGTAACAAGGGTTATATTTATTTTCTTCCTTTCAAATCCTCTAAAGTCGTCATCAACTAATGCCCTTGTAATTTGTCTAACTCTATCTGGTCTAAAGTTAAAAATTATAACAGAATCATTTTCTTCAATTTCAGAATTTTTTACAAATTTTGCAGGTTCTAAAAATTCATCAGTAATTTCTCTGTCGTAGGAATCTTTTATATAATCTAAAATATCTTCTTCTATAAAATCAATATCAGTTGTCAAATTATCATAATATTTTTTCGTTCTTTCCCATCTGTTGTCACGATCCATTGCATAATATCTTCCAGAAATAGTGGCAATTTCTCCATTGCCAACTTTTTTTAATTCCTCTTGAAATTCTCCAATATCATCAATTGCAGCATAAGGCGAAACATCACGTCCATCAGTGATTGCATGGATGTAAGTTTTTTCAACGCCTTCTTCTGCCATTAACTTGACAAGTGCCTTTAGATGATCAAAATGTGAGTGAACTCCACCTTTTGAAAGAAGTCCTACTAAATGCATTTTGGAATTATTTATTTTCGCATTTTCTATGGCTTTTATAAATTCAGGATTTTGGAAAAAATCGCCAGATTTTATTGATTCTGTAATTTTAGTCAAATTTTGATAAATTACTCTTCCTGCCCCAATATTTAAGTGACCTACTTCAGAATTTCCCATTTGTCCATGAGGAAGTCCAACATATTCTTCACTTGCAAAAATTTCTGTATGAGGTGAGTTTTTATAAAGTCTATCGATTGTGGGAGTATTTGCTAGCTTCGCTGCATTTCCCACTTCACTTTTATTTATCCCAAAACCATCTAAGATTATTAACATTGTAGGTTTCATAAACTTTCACCACATTTAATTATTTCTATAAAATCATCTGCATTAAGACTTGCCCCACCCACTAGAACTCCGTCAATATTTTCCATGGATAGAATTTCTTTTGCATTAGATGGTTTTACTGATCCTCCGTATAAAATTCTAATTTTTTTAGAAATTTCTCCATAATTTTTATCAATTATTTTTCTAATTTCACTGCACATTTTTTCTGCATCTTCTTGTGAACAAGTCTTTCCAGTTCCAATTGCCCAGATAGGTTCATAGGCAATAGTTATATTTCCTAAATTTTCTATGCCCTTTAAAGAATTTAAAAGTTCTTCCTTTACAAAACTTAATTCCTCATTTTTTTCCTTTTCTCCTAAAGGTTCACCGACGCAAAGAATTACAGAAAGATCATCTCCTAATGCTTTTTTTACTTTTGAATTTATAATCTTATCATCTTCATAAAAAATTTCTCTTCTTTCAGAATGACCAATAATCACATCTTCTACTTGAATATCCTTTAGCATATTTGTAGAAACTTCTCCTGTATATGCACCATTATCAAACTCAGAAACATTTTGTGCAGCAACTTTTATTTCACTTTTTACATTTTTTCTAAGACTTTCAAGAGTTACAAAACTCGGTGCAATTAGCACGTCAACATTTCTAAACTCCAAATTATTCATTTTTTTTGCAAATTCAAGTGCTTCACTAGAAGCTTTATTCATTTTCCAGTTTCCGCAAATATATTTTTTTCTCATGCTTCTTCAACCGCCTCAATTCCAGGAAGTTTTTTACCTTCAAGCATTTCAAGGCTTGCGCCTCCACCTGTTGAAATGTGTGTTAATTTATCAGCAACTTCTGCTTTTTCAACTGCTGAAACAGAATCTCCCCCTCCAACAATTACAGTTGCGTCAAGTTCTGCCAAAATTTTTGCAAGCTCAATTGTTCCACTAGAAAATTCTTCAATTTCAAAAACTCCACAAGGTCCATTTAATACAACTGTATTTGCACCTTTAAGTGCAGATTCAATATTTTTTAAACTTTCACCGCCAAGATCAAGAATCATATCATCTTCATCCACATCTTCCACATATTTATGCGTGCCCTTTGCATCTTCAGAAACTTCAGGCGCAACAATTACATCTATTGGCAAAATTAAATCAACATGATTTTCTATTGCCTTAGCCATGATTTCCCTCGCAAGATCTAACTTGTCATCTTCTACAAGAGATTTACCAACTTCAAGACCCTTAGATTTTAAGAAAGTATTTGCCATTGCGCCAACAATAACAAGTTTATCGACTTTTTTAAGCAAATTTTCAATTACGCCAATCTTATCAGAAACCTTTGATCCTCCAAGAATCGCAGCAAAAGGTTTCTCAGGATTTTTTAGTTTATCTTCAAAATATTTAATTTCTTTTTCAACTAAAAGACCTACACAAGATGGCAAAAATTCTGTAATTCCAACATTTGATGCATGTGCTCTATGTGCAGTCCCAAAGGCATCATTTACAAAAATATCTCCAAGAGATGCAAGTTTTTTTGCAAATTCAGCATCATTTTTTTCTTCGCCCTTTACGAATCTAAGGTTTTCAAGAAGAGCAATATCACCTTTTTTTAAATTTGAAACTTCTTTTACAACTTCTTCATCAACAACTTCCCTTGACGAAATAAATTTAACATCTCTTTTTAATAATTCAGATGCTCTTTTCGCAACAGGTTCAAGAGAAAGTTCTTCTTTGTACTCTCCCTTAGGTCTTCCAAGATGACTCATAAGAATAACTTTGGCACCATTTTCCAATAAATAATCAATAGTTGGGATAGCCTTTATAATTCTATCATCACCAGTAACTTTTCCATCTTTAAGAGGAACATTAAAATCCACTCTCACAACTGCAACTTTATCATTAAAATCAAAATCTCTAATAGTTTTTTTCACATTACACCTCTTAATTTCGAATTTTATTAGCCTTAATATTTAAATTATACCATAAATTAAATTATAGAGAGTTGAAGTTTATATAATATGAATATACTTTTATTTTTGATAACTAAAATTTATTATTTTCTTAAAATTAAAAAAGACTACCAATAAGCTAAGGTAGTCCTTTTAAAAATTTTATCAATTTTTATTCTTTAAAGAGAATTTTTTATTTTTTCTGCTCTTTCAATAAGCTTATCTTTTCCTAAAAGATAAAGAATATTTTGCATTTCTGGACCATGAACATTTCCTGAAATTGCTGCTCTAGTTGGCATATAAAGTTTTTTGCCCTTAATTCCAGAGTCTTTTTGAACTTCTTTCATTAATCCCTTTGCTGTTTCCATGTCAATTTCATCATGAGATTTTACAATTTTTATAAAAGAATCCAAAAGTTCTTTCACGTGTTCTTGTGCCAATTCTTCTTTTGCAGCTTCCTCTGTTATTTCAATATCTCCAAATAAGAATGAAATGTGTTCTGGAATATCTTCTAATTTGTCAACTGCTTCTCTAACTGTGTCAATCAAAACTTTGTACCATTCAAAGTTTTCTCTTATTTCTTCTTCTGTCAAAAGTCCTGATTTTGTTACAAAAGGTATGGAAAGTTCAGATAATTTATCTAAATCATAGGATTTAATGTAGTGAGCATTTACCCAGTTTAGTTTATCTGTGTCAAAAATTCCACCACTCTTTCCAACTCTTTCAAAGCTAAACTTTTCCACCATTTCATCAAGACTCATAATTTCTTCTCCATCTTCTGGTGACCAACCTACAAGAGCAAGATAATTTATAAGACCTTCTGGAAGATATCCTCTTTTTCTAAAATCTTCGACAGAAACGTCCCCTTGTCTTTTTGAAAGCTTTTTTCTATCTTTATTTAAAACCGTTGGAAGATGAACAAATTCTGGTGCTTCCCAACCAAAACATTCATACATAAAAACGTGTTTTGGAGTAGAAGGAAGCCATTCCTCTCCTCTTACAATGTGAGTGATTCCCATTAAGTGATCATCTACAATTACTGCCAAGTGATATGTTGGAAAACCATCTGACTTCATCAAAACTTGATCATCAATTTCATCTGTGTTTATTGTAACTTTTCCACGAACTGCATCGTGAAAAGTTATGTCTTTGTTTTTTGGAAGCTTTAATCTTATAACATAATCTTCACCGGCAGCAACTCTTTTCTTTGCTTCTTCAAGAGGAATTCCACGACAAAGACCATCATACTTAGGAACTTTTCCCTTAATTCTTTGTTCTTCTCTTAAATTATCTAGTCTTTCTTTGGAACAAAAACAATAATAAGCATATCCCTTTTCGATTAATTCATCTACATATTTTTTATAAATATCAAGTCTATTTGATTGAATATAAGGACCGCAATCTCCAACTTCTGTTATCTCTCCGTCTTTAACAACTACACCTTCGTCATGAGTTACTCCAGACCATTCAAGAGATTCAATTAAGTTTTCTATGGCACCTTCAACATATCTAGTTCTATCTGTATCTTCTATTCTTAAGACAAATTTGCCATCATTTTTCTTTGCAAACAAATAATTATAAAGAGCTGTTCTAAGTCCTCCAATGTGAAGGTATCCAGTTGGTGATGGTGCAAATCTTACTTTAATATCTGACATTTATATTTCATCCTTTCTACTTTGCCGTAATTTCTATAATTTGATAGTAAGCCCAGTGATCTCTTTTTAAATCATCAAATGGGTTCTTTGAATATTTATCTAAGAAAGATTTATTTATCTTTCTATCCAAAACTTTATTAAAAATAGTTGCAGCTTCTGCTCTTGTTATTTTATCATTAGGTTTAAATTCATCTTTAGACTTTCCAACCATTATACCATGACTTGACAAAGTGTTAATAGCATCCTTTGCCCAATAATTTTCCTTTACATCTTTAAAATCAATTGGATTATTGCCTTCTTCTAATTTTAAATAATTTGCCATCATACTTGCAAATTGAGCTCTAGTCATCGCTTCATTTGGTTTAAAAGTACCATCCTCATAACCAGATATAAGGCCCTCTTTTTCTATAAAAACTAAATCGTCATAGTACCAAGCATCTTCTCTTACATCTTTAAAAGAAGAAAAATCATTGGCATTTGACTTTTCATCAATCACTCTTTTTAAAACAGATGCAGCCTCTGCTCTTGTTATTTTTTCATTGGGATAAAATTTATTTTCTGATACACCAGCCATATAAGGTTTTCGTACGACTTCAACTGATTTTAAAAGTTCTTCCAAAGACTTCTCTATTTCATCAGAAGAAACTTCACTTTTTACAACAACATATTCAGCAGATGCGATTGCAGCACGAATTCGCTTTTCATTTTGATCTCCTGCCTTTGCAGTTGAAAGATTTTTTGCGAAATCCACATAATCATTTAACTTATCGAGAGTTTTTACTGTGCTGTAAAGTTCCTTCTCATCATTATTTTCATTTACAAGTTCTTCTGACTTCTTTGACTCAACGCTTGGTTTTACAATATAATCAAGACTTGCCTTTTTGTCATCAGTTTCAGATGCAATCCTAATGTAAGATCCCTCTTTTAAATTTAAATTATCTACTTTAAAATTCCCATTAGCATCAGAAACCACATTGGCAACAACTTTTTTATCTAATGCAACTCTAACTTTTGCATTTTTCTCAGTCTTTCCTACAATTTCGCTTGAACCATCATAGACATCTGTAATAGAAAGAGCTCCATTTTGAGTCTTAGTAGAAGATTCTAAATTTTTTTGGTCACTTTTAGTTTCTCCAGCCTTGTCAACATAACTTAACACAAAGGAATTTTTTAAATTAGAACTAGCTCCAACATCACTTTTTACTTTCGTTTCAATTTCAAGATTTAAGTTGTCCCCTTCTATAACTGAAAGATCATTTGCATTAATTGTAACAATATTTTGTTCTTTTCCCTTTATAGAAGTAGTCCTTATATCTAATTTCCCCTGAGATTCCTTTCCATTTAAAAGCTTAGTGTTTTTAACCTCAATTGATTTATCTAAAAGAAGAGTAACAGAAAAAGAAGAATATTTACTTTTATAATCCTTTGGAAGATTTATAATTAAATTATACTTAAGTGTATCGCCATTTTTTGCCTCAGAAACAGCAGGCTGCTCTAATACAACTTGAATATCCTCCGCAGCAAAAACATTTACAAAAAGTGTAAAAGCCATAACTATGTATAAAAATATTTTTTTCATAAAAAAGCCCCCTTAATATATTAATTATACTAAAGGGGCTTTGACAATTCAATAAATGAGTATTTTTAAATTCTATCTCCATTAGTTTCTTTTGAATTTATGAAATAAAACATAAATATTGAAACTAATGCCGAATTCAAAAATGCCATTGGCAAGGTGTAAATATTAAGACTATAAATATATCTTTTTAAAAAGGTAAAATTGGTCTTAAATATCTTAGTGTAAAAATAATTGCCAATATATACATTACAGGGCTAACTTCCTTTGCTCGTCCTGTTGTTACTTTTAAAATCACATAGGAAATCATCCCAACAGAAATACCTTCTGCAATTGAATAAGCAAAGGGCATTGTTGCCATTGTTAAAAATGCTGGCACCGATTCTGTGTAATCATCTAATTTTATTTGATTTATTGGACTGATCATAAAAAGTCCTACCATTACAAGTGCTGCCGATGTCGCTTGTGCTGGCACAATTGAAAATATCGGGAATAAAAATAGTGAAAGTAAAAAGAAAAAGGCACATGATATTGATGTAAGTCCAGTTCTTCCTCCATCTGCAACTCCTGATGCTGACTCAACAAAAGTTGTAACTGTACTTGTTCCAAGAAGTGCTCCCACAACTGTTCCCACTGCATCTGACAAAAGAGCACGACCAACACCTGGTAAATTTCCATCCTTATCAATTAAATCTGCTTTAGTTGCAACACCAGTTAAAGTTCCTACTGTGTCAAATAAATCTACAAATAAAAATGTAAACATTACAGAAAACATATCAAATGTAAATAAATCTCCCCAGTGAAGTTTGAAAGCAACAGGTTTAAGTGATGGTGGAAGTGAAAAAATCATTCCATCTGGTAGACGTGTAACCCCTAAAATAAGTGCAAGTATTGTGCCAGTTACAATTCCGTATAAAAGTGCTCCTTTAACATTTTTTGCAGTTAAAAGTGCCATTACCATAAGTGACACTATAAATACAAAGGATGGCCTTGATGCAATTTCTCCAAGAGCTACTAAAGTCGCATCATTGTCAACTATAATACCAGCTGAAGTAAGCCCTACTAAAGTTATAAATAGTCCAATACCCACTGACACTGCATTTTTAAGTGACATTGGTATTGATGTAAATATTACCTCACGAACATTAAAAAAGCTCATCACTATAAAGATTATACCTTCCAAAAATACCGCTGTTAGTGCATAAGACCAATCGTGACCCATGGAGAGTACAACTGTGTAAGTGAAAAAGGCATTTAGCCCCATCCCTGCTGAAAGTGCAAAAGGCAAGTTCGCAAATAATCCCATAAAAATCATTGCAATGATTGATGAAATAATAGTCGCAGTGAAAACTCCACCCTTGTCCATTCCAGTTTCAGATAACATATTTGGATTTACAACTAGAATATATGACATTGTCATAAAAGTTGTAAGTCCTGCAAAAAATTCTGTTTTGGCATTTGTCTTTCTCTCATTAAGAGAAAAAGTCTTTTCTAAAAAACTTGAATTTGTTTCCATTTTTCCTCCTCATATAATATAAATTCAGTTTTTATTTTATCACATATATAAAAATTTGACATAAGGACTTATAATTTTAAACTATTTTATAAAGACAATTTAAAATAAAAAGACTCTTGAAAAATCAAAAGTCCTTTAAGTCTATGAATATTTAAAAATCTTTTCTCTCGGCTAAAATTCTTGAAATGATATAAATTATTAAGATGAAAATAATTAAAGATGAAAATAAAACTAAGCTGCTTCTTCCTTCAATTACTTCAATAAAAAATCTTGATGGATTCTTTCCAATTGAACCTAACAATGGAAGAAATGCTGGCAAGCTTGTGAAAGTTGTCCCAACGCCACTGTTTTGACCAAAGTAAAGATAAATTGGAATATTTATAAGATAATAAGCCATTATAAAAAGCACAAAGAAAAATCCAACCTTAAATTCTTTGCCTTTCATTTCAACATTTTGCAAAACATATACAATTAAAAAAGCATCTATTATAAAAATCATTAAAACTTTTAGAAACTTTTCATTTATTATGTCCCTTCGTGATGTGCCAAGACTTAAAAAATATGGCTTGCTCTTGTCCACTACCATTCCTTCGCTAGATATTATATATAGCACATAGTGAACTAGGAGGGCTGACATAAATAATATGGCAAAGGCTTTATCTGCAAATAAACTAAACTCCCGTGAAAAAAGTCCAAGACTCTTTAAGGCAAAAACTATCCCTATAAATATGAAATAGGAAATAATAAATTTTTTTCTAATTTTAAAATTATTTAATAAAAGTATTTTCATATTATGTGCCCCTCCCTCAGATATTTTGTAGAGTATTTGTAGTCCAAATAAAAAGATCCACAGATAATTATTATTGATCCTATTATTAAGAAAAGTTTGTAGTTCACCAAACTTTCATAATAGGCTGCATAAGTCATGGCAAAAAATATTCCTAATCCTATAAACAAAAGGGCGTAAATGAAAACCACAATTCCCCTTGCATACTTTGTCTTTAAAATATGGCTAAAGCTGAGGCTTAAAAAATCTATGGCTATAAATACATTTACATACATATTTATGAAAAGTTCCTTGTCCTCTCCATTGCTAAAAATTAGTCCAATTAAAAATATAATTGATGTAATGAGAAACGTTATTAGATTTTTTATAATTTTAGCAAGAGAATAATCCTCTATCGAAACTGGCATAGTCATAAACTTTTCAAAATCCTTAAAATTATCTCCGAATACAACTTGCGCCCTAATAGTAAATACCAAAGTAAATGCCCATTGAACAAAAAACTTATTAGAAATTTCTCTTGTAATCACCACACTCAAGGCAAGAATTACTCCAATAAAAATTGCAAAGGGAAGTGCCATCTTCTTTACAAGCTTAAAGTCGTTTAATAAAACTGCCTTCATTTTGCACCTCTTGATAAAAATATCATTATATCCTCTACATTAACTCTATCTACAATTTCATTTGGATAAAATTCTTTAAATACGTCAACATTTTTTATAAGTGCCTCTGTGGAATACTTATTTTTTCTTGTTCTTAAAATAAAGTCGCCGTAATCTTCTAAATTTTCTTCAGTCGTTTTTAATATTCCATAATTTTCTATTAAAGTATCCTTTTCATCGTAGAAAATTATTTCTCCATCACGAATGTAAATAATGTAATCCGCAATTTTTTCTATGTCAGACAAAATATGTGAAGAAAATAAAATTGTCCTATCGTCATTTCTTATATAGTCAAATAAAAATTCTATTATTTCATCGCGAATCACTGGATCAAGACCAGATGTTGGCTCGTCTAGAATTAAAAGGTCTGGCTTATGGCAAATTGCAGAAATTATTTTTAATTTCATTAGATTTCCTGTGGAAAGTTCCTTTAACTTTTTATTTTTTGGCATTTTAAATCTATTTACACAGTCATAAAACATTTTTTCATCAAAATTTTTATAAGCAACCTTTAAAATATCAACAACATCTTTTACTTTGAAATTATCGCTGAAAAAAGAGTTAGAAAGAACTGCACCAATTTCTTCAAAACTTTCTTTGTGTACTTTTTCTCCAAAAATTTTTATTTCACCATCGTATTTATACAAATCTAAAATACATTTTAAAAATGTAGTTTTTCCTGCACCATTTTCACCAATTAGACCAATAACTGCACCCTTAGGAATTTCTAAATTTTCTATATTAAGTTCAAAATCCTTAAATTCTTTATTTAAATTTTTTATTTCTATACTATTCATAGTTCACCCACTTCATCTAATGTTTTTAAAATCTCTTGCAATTCATCTAATTTGATTCCTGCCATTTTTGCAACTGTCATAGCATCATAAAAATGTCTTTCGATTTCTGTAATTGCATTCTCTCTCACCATTTCTCCATTTAATCTTTTTACGAAAGAACCTTTCCCAGTCATAGAATAAATGTAGCCCTCTTGCTCCAAGTCATTATAAGCTCGCTTTGTCGTTATAACAGAAACTTTTAAATCACTGGCAAGAGTTCTCATTCCGGGAAGAGATTCATCTTCCTTTAAATCTCCAGAAATAATTTGAGCTTTGATTTGATTTTTTATCTGCTCATAAATTGGAACACCACTGTCATTTGAAATAATAATTTTCATTTACAACACCTCAAGTGTATATACTTTATATTTACACTATAATCCCATGAAATAAAATTGTCAAGAGTTTTATAAAATTTTTGCAACAAAAAAAGACTAAATTTAATTAGCCTTCTCTCATCTTTTCATATACAGATTTTTCCCAAAGATTTTCATCCCGAATGTATTTTGAAAATATAAAAACTCCAAAAAATATAATTGAACTTACTATTGAAAACAAGGTTCCTTTTAAATCATAATGTTGTCCAGAAAATATGTCTTTAGGAAAGTCTGAGACAAATAATAAGGCAAGATTGTTGTTTAAGTAGTGAATCATAACAGGTGCCCAAATTGACTTTGTCCTATTGTAAGTATAAGTTAAAAATATTCCCAAAAATGTGCAAAATACAAGTTGTACAAGTATTGAATAAACTTGCGATGTCAATAGTCCATCTGAGTAATAAAATAAATTAAGAGGCAAGTGCCATATTCCCCAAATAAAACCTGTGAGTAAAATAGATTTTTTAATGCCATAAATTTCTTTTAATCTTGGTGCTAAATATGCCCTCCAACCGTATTCTTCTCCTATAAATGGCATAATATTAAAAAAAGAGAAAATAATAATAGAAATAAAAACTTTTAAATTATTAAGATTAAAGATTTTTATAAATTCCATTGCTTCTCCTTCTAATATGCATCCAATAAATAATCTAAAAAAATATATAAATATAAAAATTAAACACATGAGAAATGTCATCTTTTTATTTGGATTATCTAGAGATACTTTCTTTTTAAGATCTTCATCCATGATGAAAATAGCTATTATCATTGCAATAGCTGATATTAAAATTATAGTGCCTGAAAAGCTATCAAAATTTGGATAAAAAATATTTATTATAGCAAATACAAATATACAAATACTTGTAAATATATGAATTTTAAAAGGAAAAATCTTTAAAATACTTTTATCTTCTTTATATAACAAGGCTATTACAGCTAGAAATGGCATAAACATTTGAAATAATGGATAAATATTTGTGCTTATATTGTGCAGTTTGCAGTAATAAATTGCAAATCCCATTATATAGGGAATTATAAATGTCACACACATAAAAATTTTTAAATCTTTTTTCATAAATCCTCCTTAATATTTTAAAGTACTGTATTAAATATATATAAGATATTAAATAAAGTCAATTACTTCTTTTTAAAACTTTTTTGTGATAATATATTATATGGATGGTGATATTAATTGAAAGTACATAAAAAAGTAGATATATTTTTAGAAAAAAATATTAAAAAATTTTATACTAATATAGACATAGATGGAGGAACTTTTTTAGTGGTAAAAAACCTTGCTAAGATGTGTATTTTTTCTATAATTTTTGCTATAACTTTTTTTATTTTATCTAGTTTTAAAAATTCAAATTATTTTTTAAGAATGAATATTATTAGCACGTCTAAAGCTTTTTTAACTTTAGCTATATTTTCACTTGTTATTAATTTTTGTATATTTATTTTTCAAAAAGTTAAACAATAAAAATACCGGCAGAGAATTTCTCTGTCGGATTTTAACATGAATTTTATTTATTTTTTCTAAATCTTATTTTCTTTTGTATTTCTCCAGCTAAAAGTGGTATTACTGCTGACCCTAGTACAACTCCAATTTCTTTTAGTCCTAAATCCATTAATTCAAAGGCATCATTTAATACTGGCACATAGATTACTACAAGCATTAGTATAAATGAAAATGCTGTTGCCATTACTAATTTTTTGTTTGTGAAAACTCCAATTTCAAAAACTGTCTTGTCAACTGATCTTGATGTATAGGCTCTTAAAAGTTCACAGATTATTAATGATGAAAACGCCATTGTTCTAGCATGGGCAATTCCTTCACCTATTCCGTACCATTTAAGACCAACTAGATATGCGATAAGTGTTGCTACAGTTATTGCAATGGATTGTATTGCAACTGTAATTTTTATTTCTTTATCAAGTATTGGCTCATTTGGGTCACGAGGCTTTTCATTCATTATGTCTGATTCTCCTCTTTCAACTCCAAGTGCAAGTGCTGGGAATGAATCTGTCACTAGGTTAAGCCACAATAATTGAATCGGAACAAGCGGAACTGGCAAATTCATTAAAATAGAAATTAAAACTATAAAGACTTCGCCCAAGTTACATGAAAGAAGATATGAAACGAATTTTTTAATATTTGAATAAATAATTCTACCTTCTTCAACTGCATTTACAATTGTGGCAAAATTATCATCTGTCAAAATTACTTCAGCAGTATTTTTAGCAACGTCTGTACCTGTTATTCCCATGGCAATACCAATATCTGCCCTCTTTATTGCAGGTGCGTCATTAACTCCGTCACCTGTCATCGCTGCGATATGTCCATTTTGTTTTAGTGCAGTTACAATTTGAACTTTATTTTCAGGAGAAACTCTTGTGAAGACAGATTTTTCTTTTACAATTTCTCTAAGTTCTTCTTCGCTCATTTCATTTAATTCTCTTCCCATTATTGCTTCATCATCTGATGTTGCAATACCGAGATCTTTTGCAATTGCAAGTCCTGTTTCAAGATAGTCACCTGTAATCATTATAGGCTTTATCCCTGCTGTTTTACATTCTTCTATTGCAGATCTAACTTCTGGCCTTGCTGGGTCAATCATACCAGTAAGTCCTACAAAAATCATATCCTTTTCAATATTTTCAGAACTTATTTCTTTTGGAATATCTATATGTTTTTTATAAGCATAGCCCAAACATCTAAGTGCAGATCTTGCAAACTCATTATTTTTATCTAAAACTTCTTTTTTGAGTCTATCATCTAATGGAACTTCTTTTCCATCAATTAAAATTTTGTCACATCTATTTAATACAATATCTGGTGCACCCTTTGTGAAAGATGCAATATCGTCAAAATAATTATTGTGAAAAGTTGTCATCATCTTTCTTTCAGAATCAAAAGGAATTTCCTCTATCCTTTCAAAATTTTCATAAAGATTTTTTGTAGAATGACCTGCCTTTTCTGCAAAAGTTAAAAGTGCTCCCTCTGTTGGATCTCCTGTGATTGATGCTTCGCTTCCCTTAACTTTCAATTTTGAATCATTAGTTAGTGCTGCGATTGATGATAAAAGTTTCAAGTTTTCATCTTCATCTACATGAGTTTTTTTGTCATCTTTTATGACTTCTCCCTTTGGTAAATAACCTGTTCCTGAAACTTCATATACATTTCCATCAGTAAATACTCTTGTAACTGTCATTTCATTTTGTGTAAGTGTACCAGTCTTATCTGAACAAATTACTGTTGTAGTTCCAAGAGTTTCCACTGCTAAAAGTTTTTTTACTATGGCATTTTTTTCTGCCATTTTTCCCATTCCAATTGAAAGTACAATTGTAACAATAGCTGGAAGCCCTTCTGGTACTGCTGCAACTGCAAGAGATATCGCAGTCATAAACATATCGAGAGGATCGTGTTTATAAATTAGTCCTACAACCATTACAATAGCACAAATAACTATTACTAAAATTCCAAGTGTTTTTGAAAGTTTTGCAAGTTTTTTTTGTAAAGGAGTTTGCTCATCGGAAACTGTAGCAATTGATGTCGCAATTTTACCAATTTCTGTATTGTGCCCAGTTTCTACAACAACTCCCTCTCCTCGTCCATAGGTCACAATAGTCGAAGAGTATGCTAGATTTTCTCTATCACCAATTTCCATTTTGCCATCATAAACTTTATCATAAAATTTTTCAACAGAAACAGATTCTCCAGTAAGAGATGATTCATCAATTTTTAAATTTGATGATTCAATAAGTCTTAAATCTGCTGGGACAATATCTCCCGTTTCTAAAACAATAATATCCCCTGGCACAATTGTGTTAGAATCAACTTCCATGTGCTCGCCATCTCTTATTACCTTTGCCTTTGGTGAAGACATTTTTTGAAGAGCTGCTATGGCTTCTTCTGCCTTTCCCTCTTGGCGAATTGAAAGTATTGCATTTACAATTACAATTGCGATAATAATTCCTGCATCAAGTGCTTCTCCAATAAAAATAGATATAATTGATGCTACAATTAAAATTATTATCATCGGATCTAAAAATTGTTCCTTTAACTTTTCTCCAAAAGATTTTTTCTTTTCTTCTTCTAAAGCATTCTCTCCATATTCTTGAAGTCTTTTTTTTGCCTCATCTTCTGTCAGTCCACTCTCCTTAGTTGTTGAAAGGTTTTTTAACGTTTCTTCAGGCGACTGATTGTACCAATTTTTCTCCATAATTCCCCCTATTCTAAAATTTAAAAAAAGACCGCATATATATAAAATATACATCGGTCTCACATACTTAATAATAAGCTTTCCAGCCGGGCAATGCCGTAATGACGACTGAAAATTTAAAAGTTACTCCCCAAAGTGAATAAATTATATCAAATTATTCTAATAAAAACAATTTTTTTGTCTAAATAATTTATAAAAATATTACTCAAAAATTTTAATCCAAATTATTTTTTTGGAACAATTTTTTCCATTCCACCCATGTACATTTGAAGTGGCTTAGGAATTTTAACACTGCCATCCTCTTGAAGAAGATTTTCTAAAAATGCAATTAACATTCTTGGCGGTGCAACAACTGTGTTGTTAAGTGTATGTGCAAGGTAAGTTCCATCTTTGCCACGAAGTTTAATATTAAGCCTTCTTGCTTGTGCATCTCCAAGGTTTGAACAAGATCCAACTTCAAAATATTTATTTTGTCTTGGAGAGAATGCTTCAACATCAAGAGATTTGACCTTTAAATCTGCCAAATCACCTGAACAACATTCCAAAGTTCTCACAGGAATTTCAAGTGAACGGAAAAAGTCAACTGTGTTTTGCCACAATTTTACAAACCAATCCTTTGAATCTTCTGGTTTACAAATTACAACCATCTCTTGCTTTTCAAATTGGTGAATTCTATAAACTCCTCTTTCTTCGATTCCATGTGCTCCAACTTCTTTTCTAAAACATGGAGAGTAAGAAGTCATTGCAAGGGGCATATTTTCCTCTGGGGTAATTGTGTTTATATATTTACCAATCATTGAATGCTCTGAAGTCCCAATTAAATAAAGATCTTCACCTTCAATCTTATACATCATATTTTCCATTTCAGCAAAACTCATTACACCAGTAACAACATCTGAACGAATCATAAATGGTGGGATGTGATATTCAAAACCACGATCAATCATAAAATCTCTTGCATAAGATAAAATTGCAGAGTGAAGTCTTGCAATATCACCCTTTAAATAATAAAAACCTGAACCAGAAGTATTTCTAGCAGAATCTAAATCAATTCCGTCAAAAGTTTCCATAATATCAACATGATAAGGAATTTCATAATCAGGGATAACTGGTTCTCCAAACTTTTCAATTTCCACATTTTCACTGTCATCTTTTCCTATCGGTACACTTTTATCAATCATTTGTGGAATTACTTGCATTCTCTTTTTAAGCTCTTCAGCAAGATTTCTTTCAGATTCTTCTAATCCTGTTATTTCTTCATTTATTTCAGCAACTCTTTTTTTAGCATCCTCCGCTTTATCTTTTTCACCCTTTTGCATAAAACTTCCAATTTCCTTTGACGTTTTATTTTTTTCTGCACGAAGATTATCTCCCTTAGTTTTTGCATCTCTAAGTTCTTCATCTATCTTTATAACTTCATCAACAAGTGGAAGCTTATCTTCTTGAAATTTTTTTTTAATATTTTCTCTTACAGCTTCTGGGTTTTCTCTTACAAATTTAATATCTAACATATATCCTCCCTTAAATTAAAAAAAGTCCCTCAATCCCTAAAGGGACGAGAAACCCGCGTTGCCACCCTAATTAACCTAATGGTTCACTTAAAATTAAATAGACTATGAGGTGGATTCGTTTTAAAAATTTTACAGATTTACACCAAACATCTGCTCTCTAAAAAACTTTTTAAAATTACTATTCTCAGTTATTGTCCTTTGTAGTTTTTTTCATTATATCATAAGGAAAAATTTTTTCAAATACTTTTAAATTTTATTTCTCTTTCAAATACTTTATAAGTGCAAGTATAGCTAATATTACAAGTATAAAAATTGCAATTTCAAAAATTATATAAAAAACTGATGCCATCATCATTTTGCTTGAAATTTCCATAAAACACTTCCCCTCGTTATTTTTTCAAATACTTTATAAGTGCTAGTATTGCCAAAATTATAAGTACAAAGATCGCTACATAAAGAACAATTCCAAAAATTGCCATTCCATTTGCAATTGCCATAAAATACACCTTCCTCTATCAAATTGTACCACATAAACAAATCATATCAAAATATTTCATTATATACATAAATTTTTGTTATAATACACTAGAGGTGATGAAATGAGAGAGTTTTTACTTTCCCAAGGCATTTCAAAAGAACTACTAAATGATGTAGATGAATTTATAGAAACACATGACTTAAATAAAAATTTTGAATATAGAATTCCAAAAATAAAATATAAATACTACGGCAAAAAAACTTGGGAGAAGGCAATTGTAGCAATTTTATCTGGAGAAAATATACTTCTATCTGGTCCAAAAGCAACTGGAAAAAATGTACTTGCAGAAAATTTAGCATACCTTTTTAAAAGACCCCTTTGGACAATTTCCCTTAATATCTCCTCTGATCCAGCAAATTTAATTGGATCAGATACTTTCAAAAATAACGAAGTTACTTTAAAAAAAGGACCAGTCTATGAAGCAGCAGAGCAAGGTGGCTTTGCAGTTTTTGACGAAATAAACATGGCAAAAAATGAAGCCCTTTCTGTTGTGCACTCAACTCTCGATTATAGAAGAGTCTTGGATATTTCAGGATATGATAGATTAAATCTTCACGATGCGACAAGATTTATTGCGACAATGAACTACGGATACATTGGCACTCGAGATTTAAACGAAGCACTTGTTTCAAGATTTTTAGTAATTGATATGCCAACTATTTCTGAAAATGACTTGGCAAAATTATTTAAAGAAAATACAAAATTAAATAATGGTGCAATAAAAATCTTTACAAAATTATTTTTAGATTTACAAGAAAAATCTTTAAATTCAGAAATTTCTTCCAAATCAATTGACCTTCGTGGACTTCTTTCTTCCATAGAACTTATGAATAGAGGTCTTGATATAAAAGACTCCCTTGAACTCGGCATCGTAGACAAAACCTTTGATGATTACGAAAGAGAAATTGTTACAGATGTAATTGACACTCTCTTTTCAAAAAATATGGATAGAGCTGATTTATTTGAATGATGAAGATAGACTGAAAAATATTTTTTGGACTGTATCTGATTTTTATGAATATGACATCTTTAGCTTTTCATTAAAACCTATTGACTCCTATGAAGCCGCCATACTGGGCTATGCCATTAATTACTTCGATTTTTATGTAGTAGATGATTTCTTCAAAAAGTTTGTAAATAATTTAAATAATAAAAAAGATTTGTGGGAAATTTCAAAATTAATTTTAGAAAATATTTTTTCAGAAGAAATGATTATAGAAAGACCAGGAACAGCCGACTTCAAAATATATCACTTTAACAAAATTTTGAAAAATTTAAGCCGAAAAGAAATAATTTTAACAACAGAACTTAAAATTGGATATATCCAAAAAGAAAGAGGAATGTACCCCAAAGTTCAAAAAATTTTGGAAGAAATGTTAAATGAAATCTGTAATTTTAAATCAAAGAACACCTGTGAATATTTAGACTTTTTAAAATATATCTTTAAAAAATATTTTCATATAAATAAAGACCTCTCAAATAACTGGGACATGGATTATGAAGAATTTAAAAAGGAAATAAAATCAAATTCATCTTCTAAAAAAAATAAACCTTACAAAAGAAAAAAATTTATAGACAACACCTTTTTAGAAAAATACAATATCGAATCAGCAGAGTTTACATTTTTTAACGACGACTTTAGAGATGTAAATGTTAAGGAAGACTCTTCTCCAAAAAATTTTAGTGACCAAAACATTTACAAATCTCTACAAAAGCGCTATGGAAAGGAAAATATAAATAGATACATTCCAGATAAAATAGAAGAGGAAATTTCAACAGGAATTCATAATGACATTAAATTTTATTTTCCAAGTGGCGAATTTGGAAATAAAATTTCCTATTATGCTGAAGAAGAAAAAAATAATTATCTCGATAATTTAAAATTTTACGAAGAAAATAAATTACAAAATCAAAGGGCGATAAGAGAACTATCTGCCACAATAAAAAATTCTCTACTAAAAGAATCAGAAGATGAAATAATAAAATCGACTTCAGGAAAAATTATTCCATCAGAAATTTGGAAAGCTAAAGAGCTAAATCAGAATAAAATTTTTAGAAAAATAAATAGAAAGGATTCCAATGAAATTTTTGTGGACATTCTCCTTGACTCATCAGCATCACAGAATAATAGAAAGGAAATCGTGGCAACAGAAAGTTATATTATAGCAGAAGCACTGACAAGCTTAAATATAAAGACTAGAATTTTTTCTTACAATAATTTTTACAATTATATTGTTATAAAAAAATATAGGGACTACAATGACCCATCTTCAAAAAACAAAAATATCTTTAAATACTCACCAAGTGGATCAAACAGGGACGGACTTGCAATAAAATTTATGCGTCACTTGATTTCAAAAAATTATGACTCAAGAAGATTTTTAATAATCCTAACCGATGGACTTCCCTTTGATGAAATTGACATTGGAATAGTAGGTGCCTCAAAGATTCCTGGAGAAAATTATAAAGATGAAGCTGCGGTAATGGATACGTCAAAGGAGATACTCCTTACAAAACTAAAAGGTATAAACACTTTTGGAGTTTTCACCGGAAAGGAATCAGAAAGTTCAAATATAAAAAAAATCTACGGCAACGATTATGCCTATATAACCGATGTCGCAAGATTCCACAAAATCGTGGGAATATTTCTAAAAACATATGCAAATAAAATAGAGTAGATAAAGTAAAAAGCCCTCATTACTGGCTTATGCAGTAATAAGTGGCTTTTTAATATTATTTCTATTTTAAATCCTAATTTTACTAGACTTATTGAATAAATTAAATTTTCATTATTTGAAAGTCTTTAAAACAACACTGATACAATTTCAAAGATAATTCTAATTAATCTAATTGTCATCATCTTATTCATTTTGCAACTCAACTATCAACATAAAAATCTTATTTACTCATAAAATGCTTGCAGGCTTTTTCCATCCTCTTTAGCCCTTCTACAATATCATCATAACTACTTGCATAAGAAAATCTAATAAAGCCTTCTCCTGCTGTTCCAAATACTGTACCTGGAACAACAGCTACACACTCTTCATTTAAAAGGTACTCACAAAATTCTTCTGCACTCACACCTACACCTTTTATATTTATAAAGGCATAAAATGCACCGTCAGGATTATTCAAACTAAGACCTTCAATTGAATTTACCTTTTCTACAATATAATCACGTCTTCTCCTATATTCTTTTACCATTTTCTCTACATCATCTTCTGCATCCTTAAGAGCAGTTACACCTGCGTGTTGAACAAAGGATGTTGCACAAGATGTATTGTGTTGATGAATAATATTTAATGTTTTAATAAAATCTTCTGATGCTGCAATATATGCAAGACGAAAACCAGTCATGGAAAAAGTTTTTGAAAAACCATTTATTGTAATAGTTCTTTCTTTCATTCCATCAACAGATGCAATTGAAAAATGTTCCCTATCACCATAAATAATCTTTTCATAAATCTCATCAGAAATCACAAGCAGATCCTTTTCTTTTGCAAAATCTGCTAGTTTTTCAATAGTTTCTCTTGTAAGCATTGATCCAATTGGATTAGATGGTGTAATAATTACAATTGCCTTAGTTTTTTCTGATACAAGATTTTCCAATTCCTTAAAATCTATTTGAAAGTCATTTTCTTCTGAAAGATTATAAGACTTCGGTTCTGCTCCCATTATATGAGCTGTATTTATATAATTTGGCCAACATGGATTTGGAAGTAAAATTTCATCTCCATCTTCCAAAATTAATGAATATGAATCATAAATTGCCTCACTTGCACCAGCTGTTATTAAAATTTCTTTTGCAGAATAATCTAAATTATTTTCATTTCTAAGTTTATCTGCAACAGCTTCTCTAAGATCCATTATTCCAAAATTAGAAGTATAAAAAACTTCTCCTCTCTCAATACTCTTTATAGTTGCTTCTTTTATAACCTGTGGAGTATCAAAGTCAGGTCTTCCAACTTCAAAGTGATAAACTCTCTTTCCATCTCTTTCCATTTCAAGAGTCTTTTCATTTATCTTTCTAATTCCTGACGGCGCTACTTTATTAAACTTTTCACAAATAAAATTTTTCATACTTCCCTCCAACATTATGAATTAATTATTTTCTCAACAGAGCTTCCTTCTATATTTCCACCTGTCACTATTAATACTAACTTATCTCTTTCATCATACTTTATTTTACCTTCCAAAATTGCACCAAGTCCAATTGCAGAAGAAGGCTCAACAATTAATTTTTCTTTATTATACAACAAATCAAGAGCTTTTTTAATATTTTCATCTTCACAAGTTACAACATCATCTACTAAATCCCTTACAATGGAAAAAACTTTGTCGCCTGGTTTAATTGACTGAAGTCCATCGGCAAGAGTCTTTCCTTTTTTTACTTCAGTTGGTCTATTTTCTTTTAAAGATCTAGTGTATCTAGCTATATTAACTGGCTCAACGCCAATTACCTCACTCCACCTTGTTACACCCTTTGTGTACATTGCTATACCTGAAATAAGACCACCTCCTCCAATTGGAACAATCATTTTTAAATGATCCATTTTATTTAAAATTTCAACAGCAATAGTACCTTGACCTTCCAAAATATCTTCGTCATCATAAGGATGAATAAAAGTCATATTTTCTTTTTTAGCAATTTCATTTGCAACTATAAATCTCTCTTCAACACTTGAAATAATTACTTCAGCGCCTAAATCTTTTATCATTTTTCTTTTTATTTCAGTCGCAGTATCAGGGAGAATGATTTTTGCAGGAATGCCAAGCATCTTTGCACAAGTTGCAACACCTTTTCCATGATTTCCACTAGAAGCAGTTATCACTCCACCCTTTAACTCATCATTAGAAAGCTTTTTAATTTTATTTAGAGCACCTCTAATTTTAAAAGAATTTGTCTTTTGCATATTTTCAAGTTTTGCATACACGCTTGTCCCAAGATATTCTGAAACATAATTAAGTCTAACAAGAGGTGTTTCATAAATATCATCTCTAATTCTCTCTCTAGCCTTTAAAATATCTTTATAACCATTTCTATAATCCAAAATTTTCCTCCCTTTTAAAATCTTTTACATTGCTAATTTTTTATATTATAAAAATTATAATATGATAAAGAGAATTTGTAAAATCATATTTTAATATATCATCAAACTAATTTATCTAAGATTATAACAAATAAAAAAGAACTCCAAATTTTAAAATGAAGTTCTCAAAAAAGTTCTTTATACTTTATACTAAAATAAATAGTTCTAAAATATTTGTTGGTGATAAAAAATATTCTTTAACAGATATTTCTTTGAATAAAAAAATGGTGACCCATGCGCGATTCGAACGCGCGACACCTTGATTAAAAGTCAAGTGCTCTACCGACTGAGCTAATGGGTCACATAAAACAAATAAAATATATGAAATTTTCAATAAAAAATCTGTGACATTCACAGATTAAAAATGGCGGAGAGGAAGGGATTCGAACCCTTGTGGGCTTGCACCCTAACGGTTTTCAAGACCGCCCCGTTATGACCACTTCGGTACCTCTCCACAAATATAAAATTTTAAAATGGTGACCCATGCGCGATTCGAACGCGCGACACCTTGATTAAAAGTCAAGTGCTCTACCGACTGAGCTAATGGGTCATATTATTAAATTGGCTGGGGTGGCAGGACTCGAACCTACGCATGCCAGAGTCAAAGTCTGGTGCCTTACCGACTTGGCTACACCCCAATGCTTTTTAGGTTTGGCGCACCTAGGAGGATTCGAACCCCCGGCACATGGATTAGAAGTCCATTGCTCTATCCTACTGAGCTATAGGTGCTTATATGGAGCGGGTGAAGGGAATCGAACCCTCGCAACCAGCTTGGAAGGCTGGGGCTCTACCACTGAGCTACACCCGCATAAATAATTTTATTAAGTTATTTGGTGGAGGAGAGTGGATTTGAACCACT
>OBDG01000064.1_pt1 | contig 42461 bp, 39 predicted proteins | sample 1481331 | NCBI WGS metagenome assembly OBDG01 (sample SAMN00990124, study PRJEB22392) | human gut metagenome
CCTCCTGGAGACCGGAGGATTCAGACCCCGACTACACCCTGGATCCTGAAGAGCCGGGAAAGGGTTCTTCCCGCTTCGTTCAAACAGCTGGCGTGAGAAGGTATTCCTGTTACGTTGACGCGAAAGGGTGTGTGCGGCTGGGTCGGGCCTAGTACTCCCCGTTGGCTTGCCCAGCCGGTTCCTGATTCTGAGCGTATCCGTGGCCAACGGTTGGAAGCGTTGCGTGAGGCTCGCTTAGACGACCCGCAGGTTGGTCGCCGGTATTTGCGTGGTGAGGCGGAAGCTGTGGGTGTGGTGATGTGTGAGCGCACTGCCTAGAGTATCTGTTCCCTGCATCAGTGGTGGTCTTCTTATGGGACCAAACGAGGCAGAGACGCCAAGCGTCCTGGGCCTGCTGTCCGTGATGATCTGCTTTCACGTTGACACCCGCAGTAGGACTCGCCATGATTCGACCGCTGCTGCAAGCCGTACCAACCAGGTGGGCCCGCCGAGATCACCGAACATCCCACCCAGGAAGGCAAACTCTAGATTTACCCTCCTGATGAAGGGGACATTGCGACGATCCGCTGACAGAAACGATCATATCTAACGGAAGGACTGCCTAGAGAAATCGAGTAACAAGATCCCAGGTCTTTCGAATTCAGGCGTGATGAGTCTGCACTTGATCCTAGACGAAGCGGAGGTTTTCTTAAACGGTCTGGTCGGTGCCGTCTTTGAAGTGGATGTCGATGGTGCCGCCGGTGTGGATGGTGGCGTGGTCGATGAGGGCGTTCCAGGCGTCGTCGGTGTAGGTCAGGTTGGGGTGGTTGGTGCGGTAGGCGTGGGCTTGTTTGATGCGGTGGCGCTTTTCGTGATTCTGGCGGATCTGTGTCTCTAGGTCGCTGAAGCGCTGGGTGTAGTGCTCGTAGTCGGTTTGGAGTTGGTCGAAGGTGTGTTGGTAGGTGTCTTGGTCTTGGGCGTGGGTGGCGTTGGTGGTGATGAGCTGGTTGAGCCTGGCTAATACTGCGTCCCGGGCGAGAGCTTCTCGTGCGAGTTGTTCTTCTAGCTCGGTGGTGTCGCAGGTGTGGGTGATGATCGCGTCGAGAACTTCTTGGCTGGGCGGTGGGGCGAGTGTGGCGAGGGCTTGGGTGAATGCGTCACGGATCTGGTCTTCACTCAAATGGGGTGTGGTGCAGGCGGTGGATCGTTCGTATTTGCTGTTGCACCTCCAGATGTGGCGGCGGTGTTTGCTGGTGGAGTGCCAGGTTTTACGCCCGTACCATCCCCCACACTGCCCACACTTAATCCGAGACGCGAAGGGATGAGTACTGGAGGAGCCGGGTTTGGCTCTCCTGGCGAGCTCGGCTTGCACCAAGTCCCACGTAGCCGGCTCGATGATCGGCTCGTGGTTACCGCTCACGTAGTACTGGGGCACCTCGCCTTCATTGGTCTTGGTGGTTTTGGTGAGAAAGTCGGTGGTGAAGGTTTTCTGTAGTAGGGCGTCGCCTTTGTATTTCTCGTTGGTTAGGATCGAGCGGATCGTGGTGGTTGACCAGCGGGTTTTACCCCTTGGAGTGGGCACGCCCTCACCGGTGAGGGTCGCGGCGATGGTTTTCGGGGACTGACCTGACAGGTAATCAGCGTAGATGCGTCGCACGATCGGAGCTTGAGTCTCGTCAATAGCGAGGTTTCCGTCTTTGCCTTTCTTGTCGCCCAGCAGGGAGGCGTAGGGCACCATGACTTTCCCATCAGCGAAGCGTTTACGGTGTCCCCAGGTGACATTCTCTGAAATGCTGCGGGATTCTTCTTGGGCGAGGCTACTCATGATGGTGATGAGCAGTTCGCCTTTAGAGTCCAGGGTCCAAATGTTTTCTTTCTCAAAGAACACTTCGACGCCTGCTTCTTTGAGCTGGCGCACATGCGTGAGCGTGTCGACGGTGTTGCGGGCGAAACGCGAGACACTCTTGGTGAGGATCAAGTCGATATTGCCGCTCAGGGCGTCGGTGATCATTTGCTGGAACCCTGCCCGGTGTTTCGTGGAGGTACCCGAGATGCCCTCATCAGTGTAGACACGTACTAGTTGCCAGCCGGTGTGGGTGGTGATGTGGCGGGTGTAGTAATCCACCTGGGCGGCGTAAGAGGATTGCTGTTCTTCCATGTCGGTAGACACGCGCGCGTAGGCAGCCACCCGCTTCACCACCTGCCGGGCACTGGCACCTAGATTGCCGTGGGTGAGGGGTTTAGTGGCGGGGATCGTAGTGACTTTCGGACTCATCTGGCGTGTCCTTTCTCATCCAACCAGACCGTGCGGGTGATGCCCTCTAAGAGATGAATGTCGAGCCGGTCAGGAAAAGCCTCAATCGCCTCGACATGGGTCATAACCGTGTGTGGGTCGAAAACCTCCAGACCAAGGAGGCAAGTCATAATGGTTTCGAGCATGGTCTCGCGCAGGTTATGCCCCCTACACGGGTTGCCGTTGCCCTTGCACGCGCTCCAGCAACGCCAGTAGCGTTCCTTACCCCCGGCTGTGGTGCGAGATTTACGTTGGTAGTGTTTACCACACCCCGCGCAGGTGATGCGCGCGGTGACGCAACCGGTGTTAATGGTGGGGATAGCGGCCAATCCGCCTTGTTTACGCCTGGCGATCTCAGCTTGAGCCGCTTCGAATAGCTCACCTGTAATGATGGCCAGATGGGAATCTTCTACCAGGTATTTGGGTAGTTGCCCGGTGTTGCGGTGGGGGTTGTTTTGCCCGATACGGCTCGAGTAGTACTTTTGTAACACCATCATCCCGGTGTAGCGCTCGTTACGCAGAGCCCTACGGATGAGGTTGGGTTCGATGCGTTTACCGAATCTGGATCGGTAGCCTTTCTGGTTAAGACGGGCAGCGATTGTCTCAGGGGAGATGCCTTCTTGGGTGAACCACTCATAGGCTAACCGGATCGCTTCGGCTTCTTCTGGCTGGATTACAAACTGCCCATCTTCCCACCGGTAACCATAAATCAACGTCGAGTTGGGGATCCCCTGAGTGAACCGACGCTGGATCGACCATTTCACATTGTCGGATAGGGAGCGGGATTCTTCTTGGGCAAACGATGCCAACAGGGTCAGTAACAGTTCCCCATCACTGGTGGCGGTGTCGATGCCCTCGCGTTCAAACCGCACACTCACACCCAGTGCCTTCAACTCTCGGATGATGGCGAGTAAGTCCACGGTGTTACGCGCCAAACGGGAGATCGATTTACACAAAACGACATCAACCTTCCCGGCGCGGGCTTGGGTGAGGAGATCTTGTAGGCCATCACGGGTGGTGGTTTTGGTACCGGTGATTCCCTCATCAATGTAGACCCCGGCGTAGTCCCAGCCGGGCGTGGCTTGAATGAGCCTGGAATAGTGCGAGACCTGCTCACTTAGAGACGATAGTTGGCGTTCGGACCCGGTTGAGACGCGCGCATACGCACCCACCCGCACCCGGCGGGGTGCCACCGGTTTAGCCGGGATGGCCTGTACCGTTCTCGCCACTACTCTCACTTCCAATCCTGCTCTTGCTTCCCACCCCCTCGTGCGCCTGGTGGGGTTGTATCCATGTACGCTCTAAACCCGGTTTTTATCCAGTCGAACCCGCCATATCAGCGCCCCAAACGGCGCGGTCGATGACGCGGCCAGCTGCTGGAGGATCCTTGTGCGCGCGCGGGCGCAAATGAGCCCATCGGCACATAGACCATCAACGAAGGCAATATCTGCGGCCAGTTGCAGCTCACTTGCTAATTGGATGGCGTTCACGACCTACCACCCCTGGTGGCGAACCGATCACGGATGTAACAGGCGTGAGTGCAGTACTTACGCTTACGGTTTCCGTAGGCACTAAACACTGTTGCGCAGTGGTGGCAGGTGAAGGTGTAGAACGCGCGCTTGTTGATTTGGTCGGGATGGGTTTTCCACCACGCGCGCCTACACGAGTCTGTGCAGAACCGGGTTTGGCGCCCCGCTAACGGACTTGAGCACTGAAGGCAACCAACGACCTGACCCACCGTGCGCGAGTCACCGCTGGCGCTTGCAGGTGTGACATTGTTGCGTCTGCACCAGCTTTTCACCGTGTTTACGTTTAGCCCCAGCTCAGTTGCGATGAGTGATAATCCCATCCCGGCTTGGCGGAGTTTACGAACCTGGTCTTTAGACCGCGTATCAAAACCAGCCAACCGCGGCTACCTCCTTACAGAAGGCACCCGCTAGGTAGAACACCCTGTCCTACTCGGCCTTCTACCCATACGCCCCCAACACACCCCCAATCCGGACGCCCCTAGCACTTAGACACGCAAAAATGCCCCGCCACCACCCATGTCGGGCAGTGGCGGGGCTGATGTCGTGGTGAAAGGCAGCGCTGGTTTAGTAGCCGAGTTTTTGGTTCACCCGGGCTTGTACTTGGTCATAGAGGTTGCCGAGGCGGCGTCGGCGTTCCTCACCGTTGCCGTAGTCGCCGCGGATGACTGCGTCGGCTAGGGCGTCGATGTTGGGTGTGGGCGCTGGGGCGTGGCCTGTGAGTTTCTCGTTCACGCGCTTTTGGACAGCCGCGTAGTTGGCTCCTAGGCGGCGCCTGCGTTCCTCGCCATTGCCGTACTCGCCCCGGATGACCGCGTCAGCTAACGCATCAATATTAGGTGCTGGTGCGGGAGCAGGGGCCGGTTTAGGTGCGGGGGTGTTGCCGGTCATCTGGTCGTACCAGTACTGGGCGCGCGCCATGTAGGCGGCGTGTTGGGTGCCGGCGAGGGAGGCCGGGCACTCAGTGGAGGAAAAATGCCGGTGCCCGAATACGTTGGTACCCCACACCGGTCGGCCGAGACCGTAGTATTTGCAGATGGCTGCGACGAGGTGCGCGCCGTTATCGAGGCAGGCTTCGGACACGGCCCAGGGGTTGGAGGAGGCGTCGGCGTGTTCGACCCCGATAGACGTGGTGTTGGCGTTCCAGTTGCCGGCGTGCCAGGCGGTGTCACGGTCCCACACGAGCTGACCAATCCGCCCAGAGGACTCGACTTGGTAGTGGGCGGATGCTTGCCGGTCCTGCCACACGTCCCAGCAGCCTTTGATGGTGAGGTTGCCGACGTTGTGGTGAATAATCACCTTATCGATGCGTTTACCGCCTCGGCCTGGCGTGTAGTGCTTGTTCATCAGCCGGTTCTCATCGGCCTCGAGACTGTTCCAGTTTTTCATCGATTGTTCTCCTTATCTGTAGGGGTGGTGGTGGCGTGTTTAGGTTGGTGCAGGGGTGGTTTGTTGGGGTCTTTACTGGTGGTGATGGCATCGAGTGCGTCACGGATGGGTGGTGGGATGGGAAGGCCGAGGCGGGTGGCGTTTTCGATCAGGGAGATGCCTTCGTTGGATAGGTAGAAGAAGATGGTCGCTACTCGTAGTACTCCGGGGGTGCCGAGCACATGAATGTCGAGTAGGTGGGCGAGACCTACGAGGGTGAAGATAAGTATTTTGCGACTGATCCCACGAAACCCGACCGCAGAGTTCACGCGCCGCTCACTGATCGCAGCCAATAGGCCGGTGATGTAGTCAGCGATCACGAAGGCGATCAAGGCGTAAACCAGGCCGTCCAGGCCGCCGAGCCACGCCCCGATCCCGGCCCCGATACCAGTAATGGCCGCTTGGACAGTGGCCCACAAAGTTTTAACAGACATAAGGCAGTGTCCTTTCACAAACAAAGAAGAGAAGGATGAGGGGTATGAAAAATGCCCCCACCCCTACCGGGTGAAGGCACACAAAAAAGAAGACAGCCAGTGGTGTCTTGTGGTTGTTTATTGGCTGGTTCTGGCCGCGGCAGCGAGCGCGTCGGTGAGCATTCGCCTGCCTGCCCTGGTCGTAGTCAGCGCATTGAGGGCGGCTTGGGCAAGGTCAAGACTCTCACTTGTCGGCTCGGCCAGTACCGATACTTCCAAAGCCGGTGGGGCTTCAGGGGCGAGTGTGGGTGTGGGTTTGGCTGGGACCGGGTTGATAATCACCTAGGGCTCCCTCCATGTCGGCTGTCTTGTTCGAGGCTTTGGGCGAGCAGGTCTAAGGCAGTGGCCTCAGTACCCGCGAAGCACTGCGCACTCGCGCCCAGTGCGTTCAGGAGCGTCGCAGCCTTGTCATCAGCCAACTCAACCGAGCCAACTACGGGAATCGAACCCGTGACCTACGCTTTACGAGAGCGTCGCTCTACCGACTGAGCTAAGTTGGCACGCCCGCCATGGCAGGCTCAGAGGACTATACCGGCACGATGACCTCTTCGCGAAACCAACACGCTTCTTTCTGGAACACCACGCGACTCCCACCTGTCCACGACTCGCGATAGCGTCATCCCCGTGACCAACGACAACGTACACACCACCCACCAGATGGGGTCAGAGGTCGACGAGGTTGCCGACCACCACTGGGACTCCCTCGTCGCGTCCAGCCCCATCCTGGCCACCGCCCTCGGCCTGGACCTCAACCAGGACGAGTACGACGACCTGACCCCCGCCGGTATGGAGGCCCGCTACCAGCTCGTCATGGACACCTTGGACCGTCTCGACCAGGCCATGCCCGCCGACGACACCGACAGGGTCACCGTCGCCGCCATGCGCTCCAGCCTGGGTCTGGAGGCCGAGAGCCACGACAAGGGATACGACCTCCTCACCCTCAACGGCATTGCCTCGGGCGTTCACGAGATCCGCGAGGTTTACGATGCCATGCCCACCGAGACCCCCGATCAGGTGTCGACGGTCGCACGTCGTCTGCAGGCCACCGGCGCGGCTCTCGACGGCTGGCTGCAGACCCAGCGCGCCTCGATCGATGCCGGTATCGCGCCCGCCATCCGTCAGGTGAACCTTCTCGTCGAACAGATCACCTCCTGGACCGGCGACGGTGGCTTTTTTGACGACTACCTCAAGCGGACTGCCTCCGACGACCTGCCCGACTCCGTGAGGTCGGAACTTGCCGAGGGCATCGACGCTGCCAAGGCCAACTTCCGTCGCACCGCAGAGACTCTCGCTACCGAGATCGCTCCGCTCGCCACCGAGACCGACGCCGTCGGCATCGACCGTTACCGTCTTGCTTCTCGCCAGTTCGTCGGCACCACTGTGGACCTCGCCGAGACCTACGAGTGGGGCAAGCAGGAACTCGCCCGCATCGAGCAGTTGCAGCGCGAAACCGCCGAGCGCATCCGTCCGGGAGCCAGCGTCAAGGAGGCCATGGCGGTCCTCGACGCCGATCCGGCCTACCAGATCTCCGGCACCGAGGCCCTCAGGGCATGGATGCAGGAGCGCGCCGACGAAGCCATCTCCACCCTGGACGGCACCCACTTCGAGGTTCCCGAGCAGGCTCGTCACATCGAGGGCATGATCGCCCCGACCCACGACGGAGGGGTGTATTACACGCCTCCGTCTGAGGACTTCTCCCGTCCCGGCCGGATGTGGTGGTCGGTGCCGGAAGGCGTCGACACCTTCACGACCTGGCGAGAATTGACCACCGTCTACCACGAGGGCGCCCCGGGTCACCACCTGCAGACCTCCTCGGCCATCGCTGCTCGTGACGAGCTCAACTCGTGGCGACGCAACTACTGGAGCTCTGGTTACGGGGAGGGCTGGGCCCTCTATGCTGAGTGGCTCATGGCTGATCTGGGCTACATGGACGATCCCGGTCACTTCATGGGCCTGCTCGACGGGCAGTCCATGCGTGCTGCCCGCGTCGTCCTCGACATCGGCCTACACTGCCAGTTCGAGGCCCCCGAGGAAGTCGGCGGCGGCGAGTGGAACTGGGACAAGGCCTGGACCTTCTTCAACAACCACGTCTCCATGGACGAGGGATCGGCCCGCTACGAGGTCAACCGTTACTTCGGCTGGCCCGGCCAGGCCCCGTCGTACAAACTCGGTGAGCGCACCTGGCTGGAGCTGCGGGAGGCCGCGAAGGCCAAGGACCCGAACTTCGACCTGAAGGAGTACCACACCAAGGTCCTGCGTATGGGTGCTCTGCCGCTGGACGTGCTGCGTCGAGCGGTGCTCTCCTGAGGACTCATGCCTGAGATCCCGCCGGTTGGCCACGAGGTGGCTGGCGGGACCGGGTCCTCACGTCAGGGATGTCGCAGGCACAGGGCACCGACGTACCCGGTGTCGTGGCTGAGCTCGTGTCGCACTGACACCCGCGTCAATCCTTGCGGGCAATTCGTACCAGGCTTGACGACGTCCTTGACGTAACGGGCACCGTCCTCCTCGCATGCCACCCTCGGGACACGTCCGTCGTCGACCCGTGCCCCGACCATGACGCAGTGCCCGTCAACGGATTCCAGGTCGTTCCATGCGTGGGACCGCCACGCCCACTCCAGGGCAAGGAGTGCGGCTGCGAGCAAGGCCAAGCCCGTAACGCGCAACACGATGCCAATGACATGGCGCTGACCCAACGTCATGAGCGATCCCTCCTCATGACGACAAGGGTAACGACGCCTCCCAAACCTCCCGCCGGGCTCGCACGTCTGTGTTCACAGCCGTCACGGACAACGGGTACCGTCCCACCAGGACGGCTTGCCGCCACACTCCTACGTCAGCACACCGTTTTGTCCCTGGGGACCCTCGCGTCATTGACGTAACCCTCGACGGCCTTCTTGACGCATTGATTACCAAGCTCCCACGCCGAGTGCCCGGCACCCCGCCAGGTCAGCAACACACCGGACTTGAGCTGATCAGCCATCCACTCGGCCTGCTCGTAGGGGGTGGCGGGATCACCCGTGGCACCCAGAACCAAGATGGGTGCCGCCCCCTGAGCCGTCAGGTACAGCTGGTGAGCCGGGTGGGCCGTCCAGACCTCACAGGTCGGCGTCATCCCCAGAGCCTTGCCGAGGGTCGGCGCCTTGGCTGCCTCCTTGGGCCACTCCTTCCGGACGTGGTTCAGACCGAAGTCAGCCTGATCCAGGCAGGAGATCGCTGGGAAGGCAGAGACGATCGTCTCCCACTGACCATCCTTGCCACGCCCGTTCAAGAAATCGGAGGCTGTCAGCAGGTAGCTGCCGTTCCCGTCCTTCATGGCACCACGCAAGGAACCCGCCAGGTAGGGATATGCCTCCTTGCCCGAGTACAGGAACAAGGCGATGCCAGTCGCTGCCAGACTTTGCGTCAGGGTTCGGTTCTCGACCTTCAACGGGTGGGAGTCGAGATGGTTGAGGAAGTTCAGGGTGGTCTTGCGGACCTCGGCCTCGTTCTTCCCCAGCGTGCAGCGCTGCCCCTGTTTGGCGCACCACTTGGCGAAGTCGCCGAAGGCTCGGTCGAACCCGACGCTCTGGCTGACGGTGTCGTGGTTGGTGATGTTGACCGTAGAGTCCAGCACCATCTGCCCGACTCGCCCCGGGTACAGCTCGGCATAGGTCGCACCGAGGAAGGTACCGTACGAAATGCCGAGGTAATCGAGCTTCTTGTCGCCCACGAGATACCGCAGGTAGTCCAGGTCCCGAGCGGTGTCGATCGTCGAGACATGATCCAGCAGCTCGCCGGAGTGCGCCCTGCAACTACGTGCGAAATCCCTCGTGCCGCGGCCGAGCGCCTTCCACTCGGCCTCATCGTCGGGGGACGCGTCAAGGTTGAAGAAGGCGTCCATCGTCGTCGCCGGGCCGCAGTCAACGTGGGTGGACTGGCCGGTTCCGCGCGGATCCCACCCGATGACGTCGTGGTTCGGGAAGGCGGAGGACTTGAAGCTGTCCACCATCTCCTGGCCGGAACCGCCAGGGCCACCGGGATTGACGAAGAGGGTCGCCTTGGACGACGACTCCGCTGGCTTGCGCTTGAGGGCCAAGGTAATCGCCGGACCATTCGGATCATCCCAGTCCAACGGCACGAGGACCTTGGAACACTGGAAGTTCCCGCACGCATGCCACGAAATCTTGCGCGACAGGTATCGGTTCATCCCTCTACCGACTGGCGGCTTGCTGAACTGCTTGTCGTCCTGCGATGCCGGGTGCATGGTCTGGCGGTCCGGGCTCTCCGGACCCTCCATGTGGGCGTGGGCCTTGGGGTCGAACGAAGCGACCGGAGGGTTCGAGTCAGTTTTCCCCTGGGCCGGCTTGACTGACGCCGTCACGGACGGCGAGGGCATGGGTCTCGGGGTGGCGGACTGCTGGGTCGGCGAGGCGGGGTGAGTGGCCGTCGGCCCCGAGGTGGGCTCCTCAGCGGTACAGGCTGTCACCGAGAACAGGGAGCAGGCGACCAAGGCCGCGGCAATCGTGCGTCGTCGCGGATCGCGTCGAGTCATGGGGACCTCCTGGGTCTGGCATCCTTGCGCTCCTCTTGCAGCCGACGTCGTCCAGCTGTCGAGCAGGCCGACACCAGCGGACAACCCGGACCGTCCGGGCCGCTGGCTTCTCCCAGGGCAGCCTCGAAATCGGCGTAATAGGGAGACTCGTAGCGTAGGCAGCACATGAGTTTGCCGCATGCCCCGGCCACTGCCAAGGGGTTGGACGCCATCCCCTGCTCGGTGACGAGACGATTCGGCACCGACAACGGCTCGGGCAGGAAGGTCGCGCAACACAGCGGACGGCCACACACCCCTACCCCGCCGACGGCTCGTGCGGTGTCTCGGCCGCGCAGCTGACGCAGGTCTATGCGTGCGTGCAGCCGTCGCGCCAGTGGCCCGACGATGGTGGCGAACTCGACCCGGTGGGGAGCGCGGAAGTACACCGCGATGAGGCGATCATCCTCGGACTCCACCAGGTCGATCGCCAAGACCTCCATCTCGACGCCGAGGTCCTCGACGGTTCGGCGAGCGGTCTGCAATATCTCGTCCCGGTGGTGTCGGTCCTGGGCCGCCGCGGCGACGGCCTCGTCATCGGCGACACCTGCGCAGACCGGCAGGGCCCCATCAGGAACAACCTCTTCCGGCCCCCACACACACCGACACACCAGCGGGCCGTCAGGGGTGGGGTAGAGCAGCCATGAACCCACCTCGACGTCGAGAGTCCCGACGTCGAGGTGAAAAAGTTGTCCGTATTCGCGGAAGGCGACCGCCACGACTCGGCTCAGTAGCCGGCCTCCTCAGCCTTCGCAGCGGCACGGCTGCGCCGGTAGGCGGCGTCAATCGACCAACCACCGGCGCCCAGGAAGAGCAGCAGAACACCGCATCCGGCCAGCAGGAGCTCCAGTTCTCCCTTGAAGCCCATGGTCTTGAAGATGGCGAAACTGCCCCAGAAGATGAAGGTCAACGCCAACAGCATGATGATGATGACACCGACTCCGGCGATGCGGGTGAACAGGCCGAGGATGATGCACACGGCAGCAATGCACTCGCAGATGCCGAGCACCCATACGCCGGTCTGGGCGTATCCGCTGGGCAACGGGAGGGTCTGCACGGCGCGCAGGGTCAGATCACGCTGGGTGAGGTGCTGGAACCCGTGGATGCCCAGGATACCGCCGACGACGATGCGGAACAGGAACATGCCCAGGGAGGCCATAGCCTTGTCGGTGGTGCGTTTGGGGGTCGGCTCAGCCACTGGCTCCGGCTCGGGCTCGGCATGGGCGGCACGACGCTGACGCTCAGCCTCGATCGCCTGACGGTCAGCACGCTCACGGGCACGCTGATCAGCCAGCTCACGGCGGCGACGCTCCTCCTCGAACTCACGATCATCAACGACGCGGGTCTTCTCGGTGTCGGGACGGAAGACGTCGTCGTCGATGACGCTGGTGCGCTCCGAGTCCGCCGAATCGCTGGGCTTGATGACCTCAGTACGGTTGGCATCGGCATCCACGCGGGAGGCCCCCGTCTGGATGACCCGGGTGGTCTCGGCGTCGGTGGAGTCCGCTGCAGTCCTCTTGATCGCCTTGCTCACGCTCAATCCTCACGACTTGGGGACCGCACCGAGGATACGGCACGGCACAATTCACACTGTGCCACGAAAATGGCTTCGAAAGCGGTGCAACACACTGTTGTCATTCACTTCGTCAGGCCTTGACAGGCGGGATTCGCCAGGGAGCGGGCTGCTCCCGTCATGGTGATGAGGAGAGTTTCCATCACGAGCAACGGGGTGACGCCGTGCTCGAGGGAGTTCCTCGCATCCAGGATGGCGTCGATGGTGGCGACGGTGTGTTCGGGACTCTGGGAATGCGCCACCCGGTGCAGGGAGGCTGACCAGCCGGCATTGACCAGCCGAGCCCCTCGCAGGGCGTTCTCCTCCTCCGGACGCACTGCCCCGGTCTGTATGGCCAGCACATCGCGGTGATAGGCGGTCAGCTCCGTCAGGACGCGATCCAAGGCGTCCCGCTGAAGTCGCTTCGACCGCGCGGCCTGCTGCTTCTCCAGATCCCGGATGGCAGCCTGCGCATTGCGCGGACGAGCCCCCGAGGAACCAAATCCCAGGGCCTTCTCCAGCTCGGCGCGCTCGGCGGCATCGGATTCAGCGGTGGCAGCGGCGGCCTCCTCGCTGGCCTGGTTGACGAGGTCCTCGGCTGCTTGCAGGCAATCCCCCAGGCTCCGCAGCCGGGTAGGGAGCTCACCGATGGCGTTGCGGCGCGCTCGAGCCTCCTCATCGCGAGCAAGGCGGCGTGCCCGGCCGATGTGGCCCTGGCCAGCTCGAGCAGCCTCGGCGGCCATCTCAGGGGGGATCCCGTCACGTCGAGTCAGCAGATCTGCCACGGCTTCGTCGCGCGGGGTGGCCAGATGGAGACGTCGACACCGAGACCTGATCGTCACGATGACGTCCTCGGGAGTGGGAGCGCACAGCAGCCAGACGGTCTTCGGCGCCGGCTCCTCGATGGCCTTGAGCAAGGCGTCCGCGCCTCTTTCGGTAATGCGATCCGCGTCCTCGACGACGACCACCTGATGACGACCGTGCGCCGGGTTCATCGCCGCTCGTCGCACCAGTTCACGCACTTCGTCGACACCGATGGACAGCGCCTCGGTGCGGACCAGGGTGACGTCCGGATGAGCGCCTGACAAGGTGGTTCGGCAGGCATTGCATTGTCCGCAGCCGTGCTCGGCGCACTGCAGTGCAGCCGCGAAGGCCTTCGCCGCGTTGGACCGGCCCGATCCTGGCGGTCCGGTGATGAGCCAGGCATGGCTCATGGCGTGGGAGGAGCAACCCGGTTGCGACTCCGCCGCACGGCGCAGCACCTCGACGGCCTTCTCCTGACCCACGAGATCGGCCCACACACCGGTCAACACATCGCTCACGGGATCATCGTTGCAGATCATGCCGACACCTTCGTGGTGACGGCGTTCGATTGCTCACCGGCCGAGGAGTTCGCTCACCTGCTTGCTGATGGCATCGCGGATCTCTTCACGACGCTTCCGAGCGTTGAGGACGAGATAGCGCTCCGGGTGAGTGTCGGCAAGGTCGAGGAAGTGTTGACGAACCCGCCGGTGGAACTCCTCACCGGCCGCCTCCATACGATCCTTGGCGGCAATCTTCCCGGCCCCCTCGGAGGGATCGACGTCGAGCAGCACCGTCAGATCGGGGACGAGGCCGGCCGTCGCCCAACTCGCGAGCTGGGCCACCTCCTCAGGATCGAGGACTCGCCCGGCCCCCTGATAGGCGATCGTCGAGTCGATGTAGCGATCACAGACGACGACCTTGCCCTCACGCAGAGCCGGTATGACCACCTGCTCGACGTGTTGCGCCTTGTCAGCGTTGTAGAGCAGGGCCTCCGCACGCGGGCAGATCTCCGCCGAGTCGGGGAACAGCACCAGTTCCCGAATCCTCTGCCCGAGGCCGGAACCACCAGGCTCACGGGTCATGAGGTGCGAAATGCGCTGACTCGTCAGCCACTGGTCGAGTAACCGGGACTGAGTCGTCTTGCCGGCACCGTCCCCACCCTCGAGGACGATGAAGAGGCCGCCCAGATCGCGTCCGGTACGAGTGTGCTGATCAGTCATGGAGGGCCTTCAGGATCTTGCGACGATACTGTGGCCAGTCGTCCCGGAACGATTGCCGGGCTGCGGACATGGCCGCCCGAGTTCGCTCCACCTGACGTCCAGCCTCGAAGGCCTGCTCGGGAGACATCCCGGAGACGTCGACGTCCTCGGTCACGTTGTTCTTGGTCCGGGCAAGTTCCTTGACGACCGGCCGCAGTCGCTTGGCTACCTTCTCGGCTCGACCGGTGTCAAGGATGCCGGCGACTGCGACAGCATGACGGGCAGACGTCTCGGCCGCCGCCCATCCCTGGGAGCCCTCGACGTCATCGCAGGCCGCCACCGCCTGAGCGACCGACTCCTTGAGCATGCGCTTCATCGTCGAACGGGCGGGAAGGTCGGGATCAACAGTCACACGCGGAGACCGCGCCGCCGCCGTCATCTCCTCGAGCAACTGGTAGTACTCGCGGGGCAGGCTGTGGATGCTGATGTGGCTGGGGTCCAGCTCCATCATCCGCAGACACAGATCCCGGGCACGATCGACCCATGGCGGATCGAGCAGGCCCGACATCGCGTCAAGGGCCTCCGACAGCGCATGAATCTCCTTCTGGAGAGGCCGAATGGACCCGTGAGTGCCGTCGTGGATGCTGGGAGCCGAGGCCGTCACCGGGTCGTACCCCATGCCAACCAGGTCAGTGCGGTCCGGGGACTCGGGAAGGACGCGCGGCTCGGTACGTTTCGTCTCAGTCGACCCGAGGTCCATTCCCTGGCACCGCGCGGCCAGGTCCGCCTCGACGACGTCGCGCAGTCGCCCGGCCAGCTGGGCTGACACCCACGCCTGTGTACCGGCGCCGTCATGCAGATGAGGACGTGGGTAATCGGTCAGGGCTCCGGCACCCGGGCCCAGGCGGCGCAGCACCGAGGGATGACGGGTGACGGGCACCCCGCCCAGAGCGAAGATGCGGTTGGTAAGCCATTCCCGCTGACCCTCTGTGAGCCCCCGACGCGGGTTAATGGTCAGCTCGCGAACCCTCGACGTCGTCACCCCGGACTGGACGACGGCAATCCGGTCGTCGCGGATGAGGGCCAACTTGGTGGAGTCAGGGGCCTCCAGCATGGTCTCGTTGCGCTCCCAGGACAGGGCCGCCACCGGACACAGGGTCGCCCCGCGCAGGAACGGACGAGCCAGGCAGGCGAAGTCCCGGGGCAGCTCACCGGCCGCGTCGAGGGCCACCGACCGAGCAACCGGAAGCCATGACGACCATTCCGGAGCGTCCATGTACCACTCCCCCAGCCCGTCGACGACGCGGTGAGCAATGACGATTCCCGATCTCAGCAGTCGGTGGTCCGGGGAATCGAGCAGGGTGACCTCGCACTCAATGGTGCGACGCGCCCCGACAGCGGCGACGGTGGTGTGCAGGTCGGCCGGAACCGGTCGAGCAGCCGTCCACGCCAACTCGAAGTACAACGGTTCGGTGCTTCCCGAATGCCACGCCGTGGTCATCTCAGCTTCCTGACGACGACTTCGCAGCTGCCTTCTTCGTCGTGGTCGACTTGGAAGACGTGGACCTCGAGGTGGACTTGGTCGTCGACTTCCTCGCAGTGGTCTTACGGGTGGTCGTCTTCCGCGTCGTCCTCTTCCTGGCCGGGCCCTTGGCCCTCTTCTCGGCCAGCAACTCCTGTGCGCGCTCGGGAGTGATGGCCTCGACCGAGTCGTCCTTGCGCAGGGTCGCGTTGGTCTCGCCGTCGGTGACGTAAGGGCCGAAACGGCCGTCCTTGACGACGATCGGACGCCCGGAGGTCGGGTCCTCGCCGAGCTCACGCAGCGGCGGCTTTGCGGCCGCGCGACCGCGTTGTTTGGGCTGGGCGTAGATGGCCTCGGCCTGCTCCGGGGTGATGGAGAAGATCTCCTCCTCGCTGCCCAGGGAGCGCGAGTCGGTGCCCTTCTTGAGGTACGGGCCGTAGCGTCCGTTCTGGGCGGTGATCTCGGTGCCGTCGGCGGCCGTGCCCACCACGCGTGGCAGGGAGAGCAGCTTGAGAGCCTCGTCGAGGGTGACGGTCTCGAGATTCATCGACTTGAACAGGCTGGCGGTGCGCGGCTTCACCTTGCGCTTGGTGCGACGCTTCTTGCCGTCCTTGGTGGTCGTCTCGACGACCTCGGTGGCCTCGTCGTCGAGCACTTCGGTGACGTAGGGACCGAAACGGCCGTTGCGGGCCACGATCGGACGGTGGCTGTGCGGGTCCAGCCCGAGCTCGCGATCCTGACCGTTCGGGCTTGCCAGCAGCTCCTTGGCAGCCTTGATGGTGAGTTCGTCGGGGGGAAGGGTGTCGTCGACGTTGGCCCGGTTGCCCTCGGAGTCCTCGACGTAGGTGCCATAGCGACCCACCCGGACGACGACGGAGTCTCCGATCGGGAAGGTGCAGATGGACCGGGCGTCGATGTCCCCGAGCTCGGTGACGAGCTGGTGCAGTCCCTCGTGGCCCTCGGTGGGCGTCGGGACGTCACCGTCGTCGGACTTGGTCTGGCCGAAGTAGAAGGCCGAGAGCACCGCGACGCGGTCAGCGTTGCCGCGCGCAATCTGGTCGAGGGTCTCCTCCATGTCGGCGGTGAACTGGTAGTCGACGAGGTTGGAGAAGTGTTCCTCGAGCAGCCTGGTGACGGCGAAGGCCAGCCAGGTCGGGACGAGGGCCGATCCCTTCTTGAAGACGTAGTCACGGCTGGTAATGGTGCGGATGATCGAGGCGTAGGTCGACGGACGGCCGATCTCCAGCTCCTCGAGTTTCGCCACCAGACTGGGCTCGGTGTAGCGGGCCGGCGGACGTGTGTCGTGACCGTTGGCCGTCACCTCGCGCGGATCCAGGTCCTGGCCCTGCGAGAGCTGGGGCAGGCGCTTCTGGGCGTCGTCGGAGGCTCCCTCGTCGACCGACTCGACGTAGGCGCGCAGGAAGCCGTGGAAGGTGATGGTGCGACCGGATGCCGTGAAGGTGGCAGTCCTGACGTGACCGTCGGCAACGCTGATCGGGGAGGACGGGGTGGCGCCGATCGTCACCGAGAGAGTCTCGCCCTTGGCGTCAGCCATCTGGGAGGCCAGGGTACGCATCCAGACGAGCTCGTAGAGCTTGAACCTGTCGCCGGTCAGGCCGGTCTCGGCCGGGGTGCGGAAGTGCTCGCCGGCGGGACGGATGGCCTCGTGGGCCTCCTGGGCGTTCTTGACCTTGGAGGCGTAGATGCGCGGCTTGTCCGGGACGTGGTCGGGACCGTAGAGCTCAGCGGCCTGGCTGCGGGCCGCACGGATGGCCTCCTGGGACAGGGCCACCGAGTCGGTACGCATGTAGGTGATGTAGCCGCCCTCGTAGAGCTCCTGGGCCACTGACATGGTGCGCTGGGAGGTGAAGCCGAGTTTGCGGCCGGCCTCCTGTTGCAGGGTCGTGGTGCGGAAAGGAGCGTACGGACGACGGGTGTACGGCTTGGACTCGACCTTGGTGACGGAGAACGAGGCCTTCTCCAGGGCCTTCGCGATGGTGGTCGCGGTGGCCTCGTCGAGGCGGCGCACCTTGGAGGTGAGGTCGCCGTGGGAGTCGAAGTCGCGTCCGGCAGCGATCTTGGTGTCGTCCAGGGCGACGAGACGAGCGTTGAACTCATCGGACTTGGCGGCCAGAACGGCCTCCATGTCCCAGTAATTGGCGCTGGTGAAGGCCATCCGTTCACGCTCACGGTCGACGACCAGACGGGTCGCCACCGACTGCACACGACCGGCGGACAGCCGCGGAAGCACTTTCTTCCACAGCACTGGGGAGACCTCGTAGCCATAGAGACGGTCAAGGATGCGTCGGGTCTCCTGAGCGTCGACGAGGTCGGTGTCAAGTTCACGGGTGTTGGCGACGGCCTCGTTGATGGCCTTCTCGGTGATCTCGTTGAAGACCATCCGGCGCACCGGAACCTTGGGCTTGAGTTCGTCGAGCAGATGCCAGGCAATGGCCTCCCCCTCGCGGTCACCATCGGTGGCGAGCAGAAGTTCGTCGGACTCCTTGAGCAGGCCCTTGAGCTCACGGATCGTCGACCGCTTCTCCGGGGAGACGACGTAGATGGGAGTGAACTCGTCGTCAACATTGACGCCGGTGCGCGCCCAGGACTGACCCTTGTACTTGGCGGGCACCTCGGAGGCGCTGGTAGGCAGATCTCGCACGTGACCCTGGCTGGCTCGCACGGTGTACTTGGGCCCCAGGTACCCGGCAATCATCGTGGCCTTGTGGGGTGACTCGACGATGACGAGGCTCTTGGTCGGTGACATTCCTGCCTTCTCCGTTGACGTGATGTGGGCTGCCCCGAGGAGGACGGTCCGCGGCCCAATGTAGCGGCACCGTCGCCGGTGGTCGCGCGTCAACCGTAACAACAGCCGTCGCATCGAGCACCTCGAGTTCGCTCGCAACGAGAACACCCTGCCCCCGACGAGCCTGTTCGGCCAGCCTGTTTCGGGCTGGACGGCAGGAGGTCGGAGGCAGGGCGCGTTCACATCCTGCGAGAAGGTCTCAGGCCTGCTTGGTGAGCTTGATGTGCCACTCCTCCGGGCCCTCGGCGAGGTACTCGATGCCGAGGGATCCATTGATCTGCTCGAGCTGGCTCAGCAGGGGCAGCGGATTGTGTGGGGCGATGAGGACCATCGAGGCGCCCGGCTGCAGTTGGGCGAAGGCACCGATGACGGCACCGTGGCGGATGGCGTGCGGAATGGTGCGCACGTCGAGCTCGGGCAGTCCGGCATTGCTTTCACCACAGCTGCAGTGATGGGTCTCGGTGAGGGGGATCTCCTGGTGATCGGTCATCAGTTCTCCTTTTTGATGATTTACTCACCAAAAATAGCGCACCGAGGAACACCCCTGCCACCGGGGCTAGAGTGGTCATCGTCCACCGGTTCTGAAGGACTCAGGCAGCCTCGAGGATGCCGTGACGCAGGCACTCGCGGACCAGCGGGAGCACCTCGGCGAGGACGTCCTCATGGTCGACCTCGAGGATCACCGAGACGGCGCCGGTGATCTGTCCCAGGGTGAGTTCCCCGTCGCAGGCTCCCAGCACCCCACCGGAGGCCGTCGTCATCTCCACGGCACGGCACAACCCTCGACGCTGACGCAGCACGATGTGCTCCGGATCGGTGGCCCCGGGGCGTCCGGTGGTCTCGTTGTCGACGTCAGAGGCAATACGCCAGCGCCGGGCCACCAGGTCCTCGTCACTCAGACGAGCCCAGGTGACGGCCTGGGCTCGCTGGGCCATCGTCCCTCCGATGGGTTGTGCGACCTGCCAGGGCCATTCCTCGAAGGACAGATCCGGCTCGTCGCGACCAGCCTTCGTCAGCGTGATCCAACCCAGGGAGACACCGGTGACGTCGAGGGTGTCGAAGTAAGACAGCCACTCGTCGTAGCGAGGACGCCATTGAGGGGATCCGTCGAGGCCGGCGTCAGTGAGCCACGTCTCGATGTATTCGCAGACGTCGAGGTGTTCCCGCTCGACAGCCCACAGGTCACAGCCAGTCCCCTCGACCCAGGTGGCCAGTCGCTCGGACCACGGCTGATCTCCGATGTGGGCCCAGTTGGCGAGAACCTGAAGCATGCCGCCGTCGTTGAGGCGTGCAGGGGCGCCACGGACGACGGCTTCCACCAGGCCGTCGCCGGAGAATCCGCCTTCTCGGTAGACCAGACGCTGACCTTCCGGGCTGGGAGGGGCCATGACGTATGGCGGATTGGTGACGATGAGGTCGAAAGTGTCATCTCCAGCAGGGTCGTAGAGGGACCCTTCCCGAATGTCCACGTCCGCATGGGAGAGACGGCACGTGAGTTCGGCCATCTGAAGGGCTCGTGGATTGATGTCAGTGGCAACGACATGGTCAGCGTGGCGAGACAGGTGCAGGGATTGCACGCCACATCCACAACCCATGTCCAGGGCGCTCCCGACATGGGTGGGAACGGCCATCTGGGTCAGGGACACCGATGCCGGCGAGACGCCCAACACGTAGTCGGAGCGGGTTTTGGTGATGACCCTGTCCAATCCCGGGGTGAGGTCGGAGACAGTCCAGCCGGAGGCGCCGTCGTCGGGAGAACCGTAGGGACGCAGGTCGACCAGGGCACGGACCGTCGGCCCGTCGACGCTCACGATTCCTGCCTCGGCAAGGGTCTCCAGTGGCAGTGGCGAGAGCTGCTCGGCGGGGACCTGCTGCTGAAGCAGCCAGAGCCGGATGGCCCCAGCCAGCGGATCGGTGCGACCCACGAGGGCCCGGGCGGCCGGGGTGGTGCTGTTTCTCGTCAGTCCGCGCTGCCCGGGGTCCCCGATGGCGGCCATAACGGGGTCCGTGAGGAAGCCGATGTCAATGAAGGTGTTCCGCAACTGTTCGATCTCGTCAGCGGTGAGGTGTCTGCCCACGGTGGCAATCTTGGCGCGTGGTCGTTCCATCTGTCCCGTCGATACCCGACGGCAGGGCTGTGTCACGACTGCTGGCCAGCCCCCAAGTGGTGCACGTCGATCATCGTGACGCTGCGTCTGGGCGCACCTGTGAGTGGCCGTCATGGCTGCCCGAGGATTGTCGCAAAGCCGTGGAGAAGGCCGGCATCTCACACCCGTGGGAGCATCAAGCGCTGCTCGCAGAGTTGGCGAAAGCCGGACACCACACCGCCATCTGCACCGCAACGGCATCTGGCAAGACCTTGGCCTACCTGTTGCCCATCATGGCGGCGACGGCGTCGACGACTCCGGTGCTGCCTGACCCGCCCACCCCGAATCTGTCGGCCTCCCTGCGCGATTCCCTGAAACGCAACAGCGCCTTGTATCTGGCCCCGACGAAGGCCCTGGCCCACGACCAGGACCGGGTCTGTCGCGAGATCGGGCCGCGCAACTGGTTGGTTTCCACCCTCGACGGTGACTCCGACGACGCCGAGCGTCGATTCGCCCGGGAACAGGCCCGGTACGTCCTCACCAATCCAGACATGCTGCACCACACAGTGTTGCCCTCCCACTCTCGGTGGGCCTCCCTACTGGGAAGTCTGAGGTATGTCGTCATCGACGAGGCGCATCGGTACCGCGGGGTCTTCGGGGCCCACGTGGCCCAGGTCATCCGTCGGCTTCGCAGGCTCTGCCGGATGCACGGGGCTGATCCGGTCTTCCTGCTGTCGAGTGCGACGTCGACGAATGCGGCTGAGGCCGGGGCGCGTCTGCTCGGGGTGGAGAAGGTCGATGTCGTCGACGAGGACTGCTCTCCTCATCCGGGACGCGACGTCGTGCTGTGGCAGCCGGCCAAGTCGGTGTCCAGTGACGCCACCGGATTGGTGGCGGACCTTGCCGACGCGGGGATGCAGACGATCTGTTTCGTCGCCTCGCGGTCGCTGGCAGAGGTCATCTCTGCCCACGCCCAGGACCGGGTGACCGGTGGGGCGCGGATCGCGTCCTATCGCGCCGGATACCTGCCCGAGGATCGTCGAGCCATCGAAGCCGGGTTGCAGAACGGATCCGTGCGAGCCGTGGTGGCGACGAACGCCCTGGAGCTGGGGGTGGACGTCTCGGGGATGGACGCCGTCGTCATCGCCGGATATCCCGGACGACTGTCGTCCCTGTGGCAGCAGGCCGGTCGCGCCGGCCGGTCCGGACGTGACGCCCTCGTCGTCCTCATGGCCCGAGAGAATCCGCTGGATCAGTACCTCTTCAACCACCCAGAACTGTTGTTCTCCTCGTCGGTGGAGTCGACGGTCCTGCATCCAGACAACCCTTATGTCCTCGGTCCGCATCTGGCTGCGGCCGCCCAGGAGGCCTACCTCTCCCCTGCCGACGAGGAGTTCTACGGGTCAGCCTTCGCCGGAATGTGCGAGATGTTGGCAGCCCAGAAGGTGCTGCGACGACGTGGGAATCGGCTGTTCTGGACCCGCCCGGGGCGAGCTGTCGACGCCATCGACCTGAGATCGGCAGCTGGCAAGGGGATTGACATCATCGATCGGTCCACCGGTCGAGTCATCGGGGTGGTCGACGAGGCCGCCGGGGATCGAACGGTTCATCCGGGAGCGGTGTACCTGCACCAGGGCGACCAGTGGTTGGTCGACGAGTATGACCCCGCCGAGCACCACGCCCTGGTGCACCAGGGTCTGCCGGGCTACTGGACCCAGCCACAATCGGCGTCAACGGTACGCATCATCCAGGAGGAGAAGCGCCGAGATTTTGGGCCGGGCTATGTGGCATGCGGGCAGGTGGAACTGACCGAACAGGTCGTCGGATATCTGCGTCGCGACGAGATCACCAATGACGTCTGGGACTCCACAGCCCTGGACATGCCCACCCACACCATGATCACCCAGGCGTGCTGGTGGGTCATCCCTGACGAGGTCGTCGACAAGCTGGGACTGGATGCGGTTCATCTGGCGGGGGCGGCTCATGGTTGCGAGCACACCGCGATCGGGCTGTTGCCGATGTTCTCGCCGTGCGATCGGTGGGATGTCGGCGGGGTGTCGACGGTCATGCTGCCCGATACCGGGGCGTGCACCATCGTCATCCACGATGGCCAGGCCGGTGGGGCTGGTTTCGCGCAGGCCGGTTTCGACAAGGCCGAGGAATGGTGGCATGCGACCGCTCTGCGGCTGGCCCAGTGTGAGTGCGAGTCGGGGTGTCCTGCCTGCGTCGTCTCGCCCAAGTGCGGTAACGCCAATCAGATGCTCGACAAGGCATCGGCGGCCGCGTTGACAGCGGAGATGGATCCGCTGGGAACCTGATCCCAGTTCAGACGTCGCCTGCCACCCCGGCAATACCTGTCGGATCGCTGGACGATGACCGCCGGTGCGGCGATGGAGTAATCCCCCCAGGGTCTTCGACCCTTCCTTCGCATGAGCGAATTACCTACTGAGAATGGCACCCAGTGACGACGGTGATCCGCCCCAGCTCCATGACGAGGTCACGAATTACTGCGGTATCCGTGCACGATCACCTGGCTGATCATGACCCCGACGCTGGAGCGGATCACTGACGATCTCGACGTCACACGTGTTCTTCCTTGCCAACCTCCTGTTTCCGGCTCACTCGACCGGGCCGGCTCGAGAGGTTTTCACCACCGTCGTGGGCATGCCAGGCAACTCCCATCCGCGGTGGGGTCTCACCCCCACATCGACGGTGACGGTGAACCCCGTCGGTCCACCACGCACCTCACAAGCCATCAGCTGAGCTCCGTTGGCTCGCACCGTCTGATGCGCGACCGGACATCCCGACTCGCCGAGGGCTTCAGCTCGTCCGGCCGCCAAGGAAGCCATGTCGGCCACCTCCTCAGCACGATGACCGGCCGACCACCATCCCGTCACCAGGATGGACAGCCAGACCGCCGCGATGAATCCCACCCCGACAGCCGCCAGTATCACGGTTCCCGAGCCTCGTTCCCGGCGCGCGTCGCGGCCACCGGACGAGCAGCGATGACACCACATCCTCATGACTCCCCCGGTTCCATCGGCGAGCGCGCCTGACCGCGCAGATGAACCGGTCCGAGCCGTCCCAGGGACCGATCAACCTGGACCGTCACCTCAACCCAGCCACCCGAGGACCTGGTTGACACCTGCGCCCCAGTCGGGGCGTGTCTCTCAGCCTGACGGGCCGAGGCCGTGTCGCCACGAGCCACCTGGCGGGCCACCTGGGCGGCCGTCGTGCGACAGGCATCCTCGACGACCACCAGCCCCACCACCCAGCAACTGGCCACCACGACCAGGGCTGCCGTGATGAGACTGACGGCCATCTCGACCGTCACCATCCCCCGCGACGCGCGCCGCCCGGATCGCCGCGAGGAGCGACCCGGCGTGGCGGACGCCCATTGACGCCCACCACGACGAGTCAGCCTGATCACGGCAGCATGCCTCCGGCCTTGCCGATGATGCCGACGACCAGCTTGAGCAACTTAGTGAAGACCTCCTGATGAGTGACGATCTTCAACATCACCAGGGCGAGGGCGACCGCAGCAAGAATGCCGACGGCGTACTCTGCGGTGGCCATGCCGCGATCGATGAGTTTGTTGCGGGCTGCTCGGTATCGTCCCCGAGCTGATGGTTCCACCGCAGCTTCGGTTGAACCAACCAGGTCGAGGGACCTTGCAGAGATGACGGGTTCAGTCGTTGGGTTCTTCTCAGACACTGTCGTCTCCTGTCTGTTCTTGCGGCCGGACCACTCCCGACCGAGGTGAGGCCCACGCCTCACACCTTCAGTTGTCGTCTGAACCCTCGAGATCCGTCACCTTTTTCATTTCTGTGGACAACCCCCCGCACGACCGTCTCAACCCCTTGTGGATAACCACTTTTGCCATGGACATGACGATGCCGGCCGCACCCTCGTCACACCACCCCGAGCACCATCCCGGCGATGATCGGCACCACCCCAACCAGCAGGAAGGCTGGGAGGTGACAGCAGACCAGCGGGCCGATGGCGTCGACGCCGGCCTTGCGTGCCTTCTTCCCCGCCTGCTCGGCAGCAGCGATCTGCAATTGCGCGGCGTGGGCCGACAACAGCTCACTGACACCCTCGCCCGAATCAACGGCTCGTGAGACGTCCTGAGCCGGATCTCTCCACACCGGCGCCGACGCGAGGACGCTCCAGGCCTTGGAATCCGGAACCCCAGCAGCCAGGGATGACGCCAACCGGCGCAAGTCCTCAGCACAGGGCCCGTCCAAGGATTCCGCCACCGTCGTCACCGCCGATCGCAAGGGCAGGCCGGCCTCCATCGCGCTGGAGAGCATCATGAGGGTTTCTGGCAGTTGGGCCGCCCTCCGCTGCTCCTCCCGCCGATGCGCAGAAGACTCCAGCCGCCCAGATCCCCACCACACCACGGCTCCGGCAGCCCCGGAGACCACTACTGCCACCGGGAAGGGCCAGGAAACTGCGGCCATGACCCCGCACCCGGCCGCCAGGCCCGCCACGACCCGAACCTCGGGAGCGGGGGCCCCGCTGCGAGGGGCAAGCCAGGCCGGAGAACGTTTGCGAGATTTCGTTCGAGATTCCCCCGCTGGTAGGACGATCAGCCAGGCCGCTACTGCAGCCATCACCATCGCTGGAATCAGCGTTCTGTCCACATCGATGTCCGTCATGGCAGGGCCTCCCTCGCCACACGATCCGCCAGGGACTCGCTCCACAGCACCCCGACACAGGCCAGCAGGGTCGCACCCACCAGGCAGGCCCTCCCCAACCAGGTGGTCGTCAGGAAGACCGTCGGGCGCGCCCCGACGAGATGTCCCATGAGCAACCCGACGAAGGGCAGCAGGCCCATGATCCGTCCAGACGCCCTGGCCGCGGCGAGTTCGGAGTCCAAGGTGGCTTCCAGGCGAGCCCGCCGAGCGGTTCCTTCCGCCACTGACTTGGCAGCTGGGGCGAGTGGAGCACCCGTCGTCGCGGCCAACTGCCAGGCATGGGCCAGGGGCACCAAACCCGCCATTCCCGGTTGACGGGCGGTCGCGATGAGGGCGTCGGGAACACTTCCTCCCACCGCTTGGGCCCTCTTGGCCCGGGCCAGCACCTCGACATCGTCAGCAACGTGGTCCAAGGCCATGGCCGGGATCTCCCCGACCGACACTCGGCCTGCCAGGGCTCTCGTCGCCCGGGCCACTTCCTGTCCGCCTCTGAGAGTCTGGGTTCGTCGTCGTTGTCTCCGCACGACGATGAACACCGTCCCTCCCACTGCAGTGGCCATGACGGCCCACACCACACCGCTGATGCCACACACCAACCCGACGGCCACAATCCCGGCCGGCACCACTGACCAGGCTGGCGGGCGTCGTCCCTCTTGTCGTCTCATGGGAGGCGGGACCACCATCCACACCGCCACACCCATGAGGGCCGCGGCCGCCACGATCATCATGGGGCCACCTCCGTCCCCAGCAGCTCGGACAATCTCCCGGCACCCGCACCGAGGCTCGTTGCACCATCCGCGTCCCATCGCACGGCTGGCAGCACAACTGCTCGACCGTCGACGTCAGTGAAGACGCCGATCTCGGCCACCCGTCGACCTGACGATCCCCGTTCCAGGTGGATGACGGTATGCAGGGCTGCGGTGATCTGGGCCGAAGCCGCGTCTCGCGACAGGCCGCCCAGGGCGGCAAGGGCCTCCAGACGAGCTGGCACCTCGGCCACACCGTTGGCGTGCACCGTCCCGCATCCGCCCTCATGACCCGTGTTGAGAGCCATGAGGAGGTCCCGCAGTTCGGCACCTCGCACCTCTCCCAGGACGATCCGATCGGGCCTCATGCGCAGGCACTGCCGCACCAGGTCCGTGAGGGTGACGGAACCTCTGCCCTCGGAATTGGCGGCCCGAGCCTCCATCGACACCCAGTGCGGATGGTCTATCCAGATCTCCCGGGAATCTTCGACGATGATCAGCCGCTGATCCGCTGGCAGACTCGTCAGCATTGCCGACAGCAGGGTCGTCTTGCCGGTTCCGGTGCCTCCAGTCACCAGGAAGGCCAGCTTGCGGATGAGGATCTCGTCGATGATCTGTCGGCACCCCGGGGTCATCGATCCCCAGGCCACCCAGTCGTCGAGGGACAGGTTACGTCGCGATGGCACGCGCAGGCTGAGACAGGTTCCCGGTCGGGCCAGGACGTCGAGGACGGCATGAACTCGGGTGCCGTCGGGCAACCGGGCATCCACCCACGGGTTGCCGTCATCAAGACGACGTCCCACCGCAGCTGCCAGGCGCACCGCCAACGCCCGCACTTCCTCTGGTCCACTGAAGGTGACGTCGGTCAGTTCCAGCCCCTTGCCGCGGTCGATAAACACTTGGTCCGGGCCGTTGACCAGGACATCCGTGACCCCATCGGTCACCAGGAGAGGCTCCAGACGGCCCGCCCCGGTACTGGTCCGACGCAGCTCCTCGACGACTGCCAATACCGTCTTGTCAGAGGCCACCTGCCCGCAGTCGAGGATGGCGTGGGCGACGTCCATCGGCGTCCAGTCACGGCCAAGACCTGCCAGCCGACGACGCACCTGCTCGACCAGCTGACGGTCTGGCTCGTCGCCGCTCATGCGCACATCACCACCTCAGCCAGCTCCTGGCACCGGCGACGCCATCGTCGAGATGCCACCACCCACGGTGCCTCGGCGTCGCCCTGCCCACGAACCAGACGGCGGTCATCCCTCACCACGACGTCCGGTCGGACTCCCAGTACCGACTCGATGTCCTCGTCACACATCGATCGCCCAGGGCCACGCCTGACCACCAGCAGGTTGGGCAGGTCCTGGCCTCGCGCGGTCATGACAGACCTGAGATCGACGGCAACCACACCGACCCTGACGTCAACCGACACCTCCGGGGCCGACACGTGTCCTGGATCCACCACGACGAGATCGTGATCCCCCGCCAGGGAATCCACCACGGCCCGGCGCGCCGCTGGAGGCACCTGGGCGCCCACCCTTCCCGCGCTGACCACCTCGACGCCGTCAATCGATGGCAGGTGGGACCCCAGATCGGTGGTCACTCCACGCGCCGAGGCCAACTCAGGCCACCGCCACCCGTCCGTCCTCTCGATACCCAACAACAGATCGATCCCGCCGGCGTGAGGATCGAGCTCGACCAGCCCGACCTTCATCCCTGATCTCGCGGCAGCCCATGCCAGTCCGACCGCCAGGGTGCTCACCCCGGTGCCGCCACCACTCGAGTCCACCTGCACCACCGTGGCCTTCGCGGTCGCGGCCATTTCGTCATGGAGGATCTCGGTGAGCACCTGGTTGGCCCGCGGCACGACGATGACGCTGGCCGACAGTCCTGCCGACCACCGTGCAGCCTCCTCGGCGTCGAAACCGACGACATGGGTTCCCGGCCGAGCCGACAGGCCCCAGGCCATCACTGTCCCGGCCATGTCGGCACCCACGAGCAGGGGGCCGTGACGCGACCATGCCCGCGCCACGGCGTCCCGATCTGCCACGACCTCGACGACAACCCCGCCACTGGCCGCCACCGACCCGACGACTTCGGACAACCGGCTGTCTCGACTCACCAAGGCCACGGAGTTGGCGTCCGGGGCAGCGTCCTCGGCGGGCTGGCGCAGCGCCAGGTCCCGTCTTTCTCCAAGAATCCTCATACCTTCAGTTGTCGTCACAGGACGCGAAATCTGTCACCGAATCCTGGTTCTGTGGAAAACCGTGGCGAACCGCCGAGGAACCCCTGTGGACAACCCGGCCTCAGCAGTTCCCCCTACAATCGGGCCCATGGCAGTCACCTCCACCCCGCGTTTCCCCAGCGGCACGCTCGAATGGCTGACTGCTGGGCGCCTGGAGCCGGGTAGTCGGGTCATCGTGCTGTGCCCGACTGTCACCTATTGCCGGGCCGTGGCCTCTCACGGGGTCGACGTGCTGGCCGTCCATCGCGACCCTGAGACGGCAGCAAAGCTCAACCGGACTCCCGGCGTCATGGCTGTCTGCGGATCGCCCGAGTCCTTACCCCTCAACCCCTGTAGCTTCGACGCCGTCCTGGTACATCAGCGATTCCACGAGCTCGCTCCCGGACTCGTGCTGCCCGAGGTCGCCCGCGTCCTGCGACCCAGTAGCGTCCTCGGTGTCTCCTGGCTGGTGCGTGACGACACCGTCCCGTGGGTCAAGAGGCTGGCAGCCCTGTTGCGCACTGTTGACGAAAGCGCCATGAGTGGCGATTACGGCACTGAGTCGGTGCAGGAACTCGTCTCCAGCAAGTACTTCCCCGACGATGAGCACACCACGAAGCGCCTCTGGGTTCCGGTCGATCGGGATTCCCTCATCGCCATGGCGGCCAATCTTCCTGCTGTCCAGGACCTCGACACCGACTCTCGCTCCGAGCTGCTGACCAAGGTCGCTGCTCTTGCTGACGATTCCGCCGGCATGAGTGGTCTGAGACTGCCCTACCAGCTGGAATGCTGGCGGGCTTGGGTCGATCACGACGAACTCACCACCCCCATCCGTCCTGACGACAACGGGCTCACCATCACTCTCTGACGCCCACTCATGGCGTAACGACACCGTCAGTCCACGAAATGAACATCGATGGGTGACGTCACACCCACTTGGTACCATTTTCAACGAGGTGTGCCGGGAAGTCTGGTCGGCGTGACCCTGTCCCCTATCCCCGCTGAGCCTGTGGCGCGGGTACGCGAAAGGCATTTATGACAGATTCCCACAAGAACAAGCGACCTCACATGAGCATCCTGCGGCCAGTGACGGGCCCCAACGCCCTTCACCTGTCCGACATCTTCCGAAACGAGACCACCGGCGGCATGCTCATGCTGGCAGCCACGGTCGCAGCCCTCTTGTGGGCCAATTTCGGTCAGCATTCGTACCACTTCTTCCGCGAGTTGACCGTTGGTCCTCTCACGATCGAGGGGTGGGCAGCTGACGGTCTGCTGACGATCTTTTTCTTCATCGCAGGCCTCGAACTCAAACGAGAGTTCGTCGAGGGTTCACTGTCACGACCCGCCGACGCCCTGGTTCCCATCGTCGCCGCCGTCTGCGGAATGGTGTTCCCGGCCGGCATCTACACGTTGTTCAACCTACTGTCCGCCGACGGACATCCAGCAGGTTGGGCCATCCCGATGGCCACTGACATCGCCTTCGCCCTGGCAGTACTGGCCATCGTGGGATCTGGACTGCCACAGGCCGTGCGAGCATTCCTACTCACACTGGCCATCGCCGACGACCTCGGTTCCATCATCGTCATCGCGGTCTTCTTCTCCAACGGAATCGACATCTGGTGGCTCCTGGGCGCGATCGTCTGTATCTCCCTGTGGGGAGTCATGCAGCACTTCCACGTCGACAACGGCTGGTGGTACGTCCCGATCTTCATCGTCGGGTGGTGGTGCATGCTGCACTCCGGTGTCCACGCCACCATCGCCGGTGTCGCTTTCGGTCTGCTCACCCGCACCGAGGAGGACGTCCTCGACGACCCCGTCGACCGTTGGCAGCACAAGGTTGAACCGTGGTCCGCTGGTGCCGTCGTCCCCTTCTTCGCCCTCATGAGCGCCGGAGTGCAGGTCAGCAAGGAGACCTTCCTCGGTCTGTGGACCCACCCCATCTCCCTGGGCATCATCTGCGGCCTCATCGGCGGCAAGGTCATCGGCATCACGTTAGGCTCCTGGCTGACTGCCCGGTTCACCTCTGCCGAGCTGGGGCGAGGCGTCGTGTGGCGCGACATCATCGCGGTCGCCATGCTGGCCGGCATCGGATTCACCGTCTCGATGCTCATGACCGACCTGTCCTTCCCGAAGAACCACGACTTCGCCGACGAAGCCAAGGCCTCCGTGCTCGTGGCCTCCTTCCTGGCAGCCATCCTCGGAGGTGCCCTGCTCCATCATCGCGGCAAGAGGCACAGCTTGTGGGAGGAGAAGCATCCTCACGAGGTTCCGGTGGCTGCCGGTACCTCGAACAACACCGACTGACCCTGTTCCCTCGACGACAACTCGACCCGAATACAGCAGATCGGACCGATTCCCGTTAGGCTGAGATCACCATATTCATGACGCGGAGGCATCCCATGGCAGACAAGCTCCCGGTTGGCGACACGATCGACAACCTCAAGACGGACGGCCAGAAGTTCGTCCAGGACTCCAAGGCCTTGGTGACGGCGGAGATCAAGCCTGCAGCCAAGCACGCTGGGATTGGTGCCGGCATGTTCGGCGGCGCTGGCTACTTCGGCATCGTCGGCGCACTGCTGCTCTGGCTGTGCGGTGCCTTCGCCTTCTCCCTCATGTGGCAGCACATCGGTGACTGGAGCATCCTGCTGTCCTTGGTCGTTGGTTTCGCGACAATGGCCGTCGTCATGTTCATCCTGGCCGGCATCCTTGCCCTGGTCGGCAAGGGCCAGATCTCCCAGGTCAAGGCCCCTACCGGCGTCGTCGACGAGGCCAAGTCGACCCTCGAGGCCGTCAAGTCGGCCGTTGCCCGTGGCAAGTACAACGCCACTGCCCGCAGCAGCATCGACGCCAACGAGGTGTCCTCGCATGCCGCGTCAGCAGCCACTGGCGTTGCCGCCCCTCGCCGCGCCAGCGGCGCCACGGCTACCCGCCACTGAACTCAGGTTTGACGCTGACCCTCCCACGGCACTGTGGGAGGGTCAGCGTCGTTTTGTGCACCTTGATCTCGTGCTCTGACCTCGAGGATCAGGGGATGTCGTCGGGAGTGGTGCCCTCCGGCAGACGACGAGCCCCCAGATAGCCCTCCGGAATCTCCACCACGCGCTCTCGGTCCCACGGACGCGACCAGCCACCGCGGTCGAGCAAGGACTCGAGGACGTGAGCGGTGAATCCCCAGACGAAGAGGTCCGGCAGCACGAAAGCCGGCCCGCGATACCCCGACGGGTGACGGGTCGTGGCCCGAGCAGCCGGATTGGCCAGGTCCGCCAGCCTGACGCGCTGCACCAGGGCGACCTCGGCGGGATCCACGACCCCGACGGCCCCTTCCCCTCCCCAGGTGGCCACAACGGTGGTGACGTCGGACTGGCTGGCTGCTACGTGGGCCGTCGGGAGCACTCCCCTGACGGTGACGAGACCTCGGTCCAACCCGACCTCCTCACGAGCCTCCCGCAGGGCTGTGTCGACGATGGTGTCATCAGCCTCCTCCGCGCGTCCCCCCGGCAGGGCGACCTGGCCGGCGTGGTGACGCAAGGACAGCGGGCGTCGCGTCAGGATGATGTCATTGTCGGTCTCGCTGACGAGGGCGAGTACTGCTGAGGACCGTCCACCACCGGGACGACGTCCCACCGAGAAATCGGGGTCGTCGCGGCCCAGGCTGGCGATGAGGGTACTCAGATGACTCATGACGGCCTTTCGAGAGCCTTGTCGATGGCGGAGTCGAGTTCCTGCTGGGAGCGCCACTGACCGCTGTGACGGGTGACGATGATGCCGTCCCTGACGATGAAGGTGACGGGGACCCCGCTGACCTGCCATGCGCCTCGGATGGTGCTGTCAGGATCTTGAAGCTGCGGGAAGGCCAGGCCGACCTCGCCGGCGAAGGAGATGACCTCGGATGCGTCGGACTCGGCGTAGTCGACCCCGAGGAAAGCGACCCGGTCGTGATAACGACGGTAGGCGTCTGCGATGAGAGGGGCCTCGCTGCGGCAGGGCCGGCACCACGACGCCCACACCGTCACCAGGGTGACTCCCTTGGAGGTTGCCCTGGCCATCGAGACCGTCGGTCCCTCGCCGAGGCATTGCAGGCCGACGTCAGGCATCGGCCGACCTTCCGCGGCCGTCCCCGAGGTCTTGGAGATGGGCCCTGAGGACAGATGGGAGCAGTCCGGGACGCCGACCTTGTTGCGTCGATGGGCCACGTCGGCGTCTCCACCGCAACCAGCCAGCATGGCGACGGCCATCACCGCGCCGAGAATGATCGTCTTCTTCATCGTCGCGGCTCCCTGACGTGGGCGGCAGCCTCCCCGGGGTCGGTCGGTCCCTCGCCGTAGGAGGGACACCATTCGGCCACTGGGCAGACCCCACATGCTGGGCGTCGGGAATGGCAGCGACGACGACCGTGCCAGATGAGGCGGTGGCACAGCATCACCCAGTCATTCGGGTCGAAGAGGCCGGCGAGATCGGTTTCCACTTTCGCCGGGGTGGTCGCGTCGGTCCAGCCGAGTCGTCGCGACACCCTCATGACGTGGGTGTCCGGGGTGATCCCGGGGACTCCGAAGGCATTGCCGAGGACGACATTGGCGGTCTTGCGGCCCACGCCTGGCAGGGTCACCAGGGAGTCGAGGCCTTCCGGGACGTCGCCGTCGAACTCGTCAACGAGTTTTGCGGCCATCGAGACCAGCCGCACCGCTCGGGTCGGCCCGAATCCCAGGGGTGCCACGACCGTCTCGACCTCGCCGACGTCAGCGCTCGCGAGGGCCTGTGGGTCGGGCCAGCGGGAGAACAGGGTGGGAGTGACGGTGTTCACCCGTCGGTCGGTCGTCTGGGCTGACAGCGCGGTGGCGACGAGGAGCTGGTAGGGGCCGTCGTGGTCCAATTCGCATCGCGCATCCGGGTAGGCCTCGGCCAACAACCTGGCCACCTCGTCAGCGTGCTCCCTACACTGATCCCGACGCACTAAGGTGGTGGATGTGGCTGCCATGATTCCAAGCATAGAAGGAGAAAATGACCCCCGTGCCATCACAAAATGTGACACCTGCCACAATATAGGGACATGCATACGGTGACCCGACCGCCGATGGCCGGACGATGCAGGTGCTCATGAGGGGAGATGTTCGGATGGCAAATGTGGTGGCAACAGCGGCGACCCAACCGTTCTTCGCAGCTCTCGGCCCCGCCTCGGCCGCCCGGATCATGGCGATGTGTGAGGCCTTGGTCTGTCCGCGAAACACGGTGATCTTCGAGGCCGGCGACCCAGCCGACAACCTCTACCTCGTCGTCGAGGGCAAGGTGAAACTCACCCGTTCCACCACTGCCGAAGACCTCACCCCTCGAGACTCGCTGCTGTGGCTCATGGGCCCCGGCGACATGTTCGGGGAACTGTCACTGGTCGACGGCGGCATGCGCTCCACGACGGCCACTACCCTCACCCGCTGCAGCTTGCTCAAGGCACCTGGCATGCAGATGCGCGAACTCGTCGAGACCCGCCACGATGTCGCCCTGGCCATGCTGGGTCGACTCTCGGAGCGACTGCGTCGGGCCGACGACAACACCGCCCACTTCGTCTCCGGTGACGTTCCCAGCCGTCTGGCCTACACCTTGCTCGACCTGGCACGCCGGTTCGGCACCGCGAACCCGTCGACAGGTCACATCGTCGTCCGTCATGACCTCACCCAGCACGAACTCGCGCAGGCCGTTGGTTCCTCCCGTGAGACCGTCAACAAGGCTCTCACCGACTTCACCGCTCACGGCTGGATCGCCGCACGTCCCAAGGTCGTCACGATCATGGAGCCGGAGAAGCTCACGGCGCGCGCCAACTGAGCCCTCAGAAGGCCGCTCCCCCAAGAGGATCCGAGACCGAGAAAAGCGTCCGGGGCCAAGTACGAAACCTGACCTCGGACGCTGTGGTGATCCTTGGGTGATCAGACCTCGACGGTCAGCTCAACCTCGACGGCCGATCCGAGCGGCAGGGTGACCACACCGACGGCGCTGCGGGCGTGACGGCCGTGCTCACCGAAGATCTGTCCGAGCAGCTGGGAGGCGCCGTTGGCGACACCGGCCTGGCCGGTGAAGTCCGGAGCGGAGTTGACGAAGACGACAACCCGGACGACGCGCTTGATGGCATCGAGTCCACCGGCAACGTCAGCGGCAGCCGCGATCGCGTTGAGGACCGCAGTACGTGCAGCCTCGGTGGCCTGCTCCGCGGAGACGGTGTCCCCCACCTTGCCGACGGCGGTGAGCTCGCCGTCGACGAAGGGCAGCTGGCCAGAGGTCAGGATCTGTGCCCCAGTCTGGATGGCCGGCACGTAGTCGGCCACCGGAGCCGCAACCGACGGGAGAGTGATTCCCAGTTCAGCGCACTTCGTCGTGGCACTCATCGGGACTGCTCCTGGTCAGGCAGCGGGCGCTTGAAGTAGCCCACCAGTGATTCCGGATTGGGGCCGGCGACGATCTGGACGAGTTCCCAGCCGTCGGCTCCGAAGTTGTTGAGGATCTGCTGCGAGGCGTGCACCAGAATCGGTGCCGTGAAGTACTCCCATCGAGTCATGACTTCACCCTAGCGGTTTTCGGTTGAGAGCCCTGATCGGCGAGCAACACGTCGCGCCAGCTCGTCACGTCCGGACGCTCGCGCAACAGGCGTCGCCTCTCGCGCTCGGTCATGCCTCCCCAAACTCCCCACTCGAGGCGGTTGTCCAGGGCTTCGGCAAGGCACTCGGGACGCACGCGGCAATCAGTGCAGATCCGCCTGGCGCGGCGCTGCTCCTTCCCGTCCGGGAAGAGGGCATCTGCCATACCGCGGCAGTTCGCGAGGAGTGTCCAATCGTCAGCTTCGTTGCTTCCCACGAGCCTCACGGTACGCGGTACGGATGCCTTTTGACAAGGCACAGCGCCCCCGAATCGACTGCGCATCGGGGCAAATCGTGGTATTGCTCACACCGACGTCTAGAGTTGTGTCATGGACACCACGGCCACCATTGGTTGGGGAATCGCGGGCACTGGACGCATCGCCCGCACGGTTCTCGACGACTTCGCACACGTCCCTGGAGCACGCATTTCCGCCGTCGCGTCGAGGTCGATCGCGCGCGCCGATGCCTTCGCCGATCTGGTCTCCCAGAGCCTCGGCACACCCCGTCCCAACGTCCATGACTCGTATGCCGAAATGATCGCCAATCCCGCCGTTGACGTCATTTATGTGGCAACTCCACACCCTCAGCACCGCCCGATCGCCCTGGCTGCCATCGAGGCAGGCAAGGCCGTTCTGGTCGAGAAGTCCTTCGCTGCCACCGCCGAGGCAGCGACCGAAATGGCCGAGGCTGCTCGGGCTCACGAGGTCTTCGCGATGGAGGGGATGTGGACCCGATTCCTTCCCGTCGTCACCGAGATGATCGACGCCGTCAACAGCGGTGCGATCGGGGAGCCGACAGGTGTTCAGGGGGACTTGTTCGCCCTGCGCGATTATGACCCGGAGGACCGTCTCTTCTCGCCTGCGCTAGGTGGCGGAGTGACCCTCGACCTCGGTGTCTACGCCCTCGATTTCGCCATCCGGCTCCTCGGTGAACCCACCGAGGTCATCGCTCGTGGCAAGCACTTCCCGAATGGCGTCGACTCCGATGCCTCCATGCTGCTGACCTTCCCGAAGGACAAGTTCGCCACACTGGCGATCTCCCTGACCTCCGACGGCCCAGGACGCATGACGATCCAGGGCACTGACGGATGGATCGAGGTGGAGCCCCGGTTCCACCATCCCAGCCGCATCCTCATCCATCGTCGCGGGGTCATCCCGGAGGTCCACAACACTCCTGCCCTGGGACGTGGTTATGCCCACGAGCTCATCGAGGTCTGCGAGTGCCTGCGGGCTGGGCGCACCGAGAGCCAGACAATGCCGCTGGATGCCACCCTGGCAGTAGCTCGCACGATGGCCAACATCCTCGACCAGCTCGGCGTCAAGAATCACGACGACACCGAGTTGCCGTCCTGATCCTGACCCCGATTCTCCCCCTGACAACGTGCATCGGGCGGCCACCTTTGAAGGGTGGCCGCCCGATGTCATGGGTCCATCAAACCTTCTCGACCTTCACGGCGAGGCCGAGCTCCTCGTCGCGGGACCACTGCTCGTCAGCCTCGCCGCGGTTGGCCGAGGTGGCCAGCACCTCGCCGGTGATCTCGTCGAGGTGCTCCTCGATTGCCACCGCCAGCTCACCGTCAGCCTGCCAGGACAGGCAGATGCGGTCGGAGACGTCCAGGCCGGCCTTCTTGCGGCTGTCCTGGATGAACCGGATGACCTCACGGGCCTGACCGGAGCGGGCCAGCTCCGGGGTGATCTCCAGATCCAGGGCCACCGTCTCACCCTGCTCGTTGAGGACGCTCCACCCCTCACGCGGACGCTCGGAGACAATGACCTCGTCAGCAGTCACGACCGCCCTGCCGCCCTCGACCTCGGGCACCTCCAGCTCGACCGAGCCGTGGGAGGCCAGCTCGGAGGCCAGCCATTCCGGATCGGCAGCGGCGATGGCGGCAGCGACCTTCGGGGTGGCCTTGGCGTACTTCTTGCCGAGTGCCCGGAAGTTGCCCTTCGCGGAGTGGTCGACGAGGTCGCCGGCCGCGGTGAAGGAATCCAAGGCCATGACGTTGAGCTCGGAACGGATCTCGGCCTGCAGATCCTCGTCCAGCTTGGCCAGGGCGGCACCCGAGATGAGGGCACGCGACAGCGGCTGACGGATCTTGGCCCTGGCCTCGGCGCGAGCGCCACGACCCAACTCGACGATGCGTCGGGCCAGATCCATCGACTCGGTCAAGGACTCGTCGATGACGGACTCGTCGGCAACCGGCCAGGTCGACAGGTGCACCGACGTCTGGCCCCCAGGATTCGTCGTCACGAAGAGGTCCTGCCAGACGCGCTCAGTGATGAACGGGACCATCGGGGCCATCAGACGGGTGAGTGTCTCGAGGGTCTCGTGCAAGGTCCACAGGGCGCTCTGATCGCCGTCCCAGAAGCGACGCCGGGAGCGACGCACATACCAGTTGGACATCTCGTCGACGAACTGGGCGATGAGGGTTCCGGTGCGCTGGGTGTCGAAGTTGTTCAGTGCCTCGGTGACCTCACGGACGAGGACGTTGGTGGCGCTGACCAGCCAGCGGTCCAGGACGTGGCGCCCGGCGACGGCCGGAGCCGCGGGAGCGGTGGCCGGGGACCAGTCATTGGCGCGGGCGTACAGGGCATGGAAGCTGACGGTGTTCCAGTAGGTCAGCAGGACCTTGCGGACTGTCTCCTGGATGGTCTCGTCACCGACGCGACGAGCGCTCCATGGGGAACCGTCAGCGGCCATGAACCAGCGCACCGCGTCGGCACCGTGCTTGTCCATGAGTGGGATGGGCAGCAGGATGTTGCCCAGGTGCTTGCTCATCTTGCGGCCGTCCTCGGCGAGGATGTGGCCCAGGCACAGCACGTTGCGATACGAGGACTCGTCAAGGACGAGGGTTCCGACGGCCATCATGGTGTAGAACCAGCCACGGGTCTGGTCGATGGCCTCACAGATGAAGTCGCCCGGGTAATGGGCCTCGAACTTCTCCTTGGAACCGGGAACGTGCGGGTAACCCCACTGGGCGAAGGGCATCGAGCCCGAGTCCAGCCAGGCGTCGGCCACCTCGGGGACGCGGTGGTAGGTGTGACCGTCACGGGTGAGGGTCACCTCGTCGATGAACGGACGGTGCGGGTCCATTCCGGTGAGGTCGCGTCCGACATACTGGGACAGTTCAGCCAGGGACTCAACGCAAATGACGTCGGAGGGATCGTCGTCGTTGCGCCACAGTGGCAGCGGGGTGCCCCAGTAGCGCGAGCGGCTGACGGCCCAGTCAATGTTGTTCTCGAGCCAGTCGCCGAAGCGGCCGTGCTTGATCGTCTCGGGGTACCAGGTGGTGCCCTCGTTCTGCTCGAGCAGCTGCTCCTTGACGCGGGTGGTGCGGATGTACCACGACGGTTGGGCGTAATAGATGAGGTGGGTGTCACAGCGCCAGCAGTGCGGATAGGAGTGCCAGTGCATCTCGAGTCGGAACAGGATTCCGCGCTTGTCGAGGTCGTCGCACAGCGGCTTGTCAGCAGTCTTGAAGAACTGCCCACCGACCATCGGGACCGACTCGTCGAAGGTGCCGTCGGGACGGATCGGGTTGACCAGCGGCAGGCCGTAGCGACGGCAGGTCAGCAGGTCGTCGGCGCCGAAGGCCGGAGCCTGGTGGACCAGGCCGGTACCGTCCTCGGTGGTGACGTAGTCGGCGAGGACAACGAAGTTGGCGTCAGCAGGGGTTGGACGGCCGTCGGTGGTGACGCGCTCGGTCCTGGGCCACTCCAGGAAGTCATAGGGACGCTCATAGGCCCAGAACTCCATCTCGGTACCCATGAAGGACTCGCCGGTCAGGCTCCACCCCTCACCCAGCACCTTCTCAAAGAGCGGCTCGGCGATGACGAGGTCCTCGGAGACCGGGTCGTCCCCGGAGATGGTGGCGACGGCGTCGGAACCTTCGGGAACCGGATTCTGGTGAGCGACGACGTAACGCACCTCGGGATGCACCGCGACCGCGGTGTTCGAGATGAGGGTCCACGGGGTGGTCGTCCACACCAGCAACTTGGCGCGACCGGCCAGTGGGCCCGAGGTCACCGGGAAGCGGACGAAGATCGACGGGTCGCGGTCGTCCTGGTAGCCCTGGGCCAGCTCGTGGTCGGACAAGGTCGTGCCACACCGCGGGCAGTACGGAGCGACGCGGTGGTCCTCGCCGAGCAGACCCTTGTCCCAGATCCGCTTGAGGCCCCACCACACCGACTCGACGTAGGACGGGTTCATCGTCCAGTACGCCTCATCCATGTTGACCCAGTAGCCCATTCGCTCGGTGAGCTCGCTGAAAGCGTCGACGTGGCGGGTGACGGATTCACGGCACTTGGCGTTGAAGGGCTCGACGCCGTACTTCTCGATGTCGGGCTTGCCGGAGAACCCCAGCTCCTTCTCGACGGCCAGCTCGACAGGCAGGCCGTGGCAGTCCCAGCCGGCCTTGCGGTCGACGCGGAATCCCTGCATGGTCTTGAAGCGGGGGAAGACGTCCTTGAAGACGCGAGCCTCGACGTGGTGGGTACCAGGCTGACCGTTGGCGGTCGGCGGACCCTCGAAGAAGGTCCACGGCTGACCGTCCTTGGTGGCCTCCAAGGACTTCTCGAAAGTGTGCTCCCGGGCCCACAGATCCATGATCTCGTGGTCCATCGCGGGAAGGTCAATCTGCGGAGGCACGCTGTTGTACTGCCGGCAGTTGTCAGGGCGGACTGAGTTCACATCGGTCATCGCGGCGGGTGGATCCTTCGTCTTGGGTCTCCGAGGGACGAGCACACCGGATTCTCCGGGTACCCGCGGTACCACCCTCCTTGCGCGACGTCGACGACGTCGGCCTCTCGGTTCGTCGATCGCTGCCGGTTCTACTGAGGTGGTGTGTGCACGTACCTGTTCTTCCGGCGGCTCCGAGGTGATCGCCCCATCACTGCCTTGCGGTCGCAAGCATCTTACTCCAACTGGAGAGAATTGTGGCAGGTCTCCGGGCACGGTGGCAATGACGTCGCTCCACGGCGTCTTTGCCACCACCGACGCCACGAACGACCATCATGTACCGAAATGCCACACACCCGGGGTATCCGCCTGCCCGCACGTAGACACGTGATCGAGGCGTCGTACCACAAACGCCGGTGGCACGCAGGTTTCAGAGTCAGCCACGGACCCCGGAGGAACCCTACCTGCCCATACCGGCCAGTTGGCCCCGTCCAAGCGGATCACCCACGGCTACACCACATGGCGAGACCTCACCAGCGAAGTAGAGATCCCCAGAAGGCAAAGGGTCCCTGAGAACACTGCAGACAATGCATCTGTGCGATCCTTCACCGGCCAAGACCACAGAGCTTCGAGACTCGTGGTGCTCCCCGCCACAAGACTCATGAGGACCCAGATAGTGGCAGGTAGGGCTGACAGCCTCTTGACACCAAGTGCGTTGGCGAAAAGGGTCACCCCAGACAATCCGACAATATTTCGCGTGGCAACCATTCCGACGGGAAGATCTCCCACATATGCCACGGTTCCAAGAAGCACGGCCGACGTCATTGACAAGAGGCAATCGGCAAGTGCAGTCCGCCGTCCCGATCCTACTTCCAGCCGCGTGTCACGCCGCGAAAGACACCAACCTTGCACGATGACCACGCACAAGGGAACTACGGCGGCATTAGGAACGTCAACACCGCTCCCGGTCAAAAACGGGGGGATCGTGACCATGACCTCGGAAGTGAGCCCGATGAGGACACAACAAACCACAGTAGCTGCAAGCAAAGATAACAGGGACCGATTTCGCGCCCATGCCCTCCAGCCCAGCACCACATTACGGCTCAACATGTCCGAAGCCGGGCTCGATCTTGTTCAATAATGCTGGCCTGTTTCTCGATCGGCAATCGATCGATGGATTTCAACCACTCACGAGTCTCTGGGGACAATGTCGCGTCTCGCGCCTCGATGCCGGAATGTTCCACCAACCAAGCGACAACACGCTCCTGGACATCTTCCACCCAGATCTCCACTTGGTCTTTACGAGCTTGGCATGGAGCAACAGCCATGCCATCTGCGACTGCTGACAGTGTGGGTCCTGCCGATCCAGACGCATTCTCTGCTGACGCCGACCACCAAACGGTTGTTTGAGTCGATTGTCCAGTGCCCTGCCGATATTCCCTTGGAACATGAATCCCGTTAGCCCTCCACGCAGCATCTGCCTTCTGCACTATGGGACCCAGGAGTTGGAGGTCCTGCGGCCCCCAGGTACACACCGTGGGGTCCTTCAAACACGTCTGTGTTCCAGTTCGAGGCACGGCAGGGAGAGCACCCACACCCTCCACCTCACGGAACCCAATTAACACTGTTGAGACCAGCCCGATAATCAAGACCACGGTCACGATGGCATTTGGATGACGGCGCTCTCTACCCGCAATGAGCGCCATCATCGACACGACAAGAACGCCGCATGCCATCGTCATACCGGCCACAAGGACTCGCGGATCTAGCATCTCCCCCACATTGCAGCAGCTCATGTAATAGCCAACCAGATACCTCAATTCCAGTACCGATACGGCCGGGCCATACAAAACGAGCACAAATGGGACCCCAAGAGCTGTCGGTGCTGCCAATGCCAATGGCCATGACACTCCAATCACGGCACCAAAGACACCCCACGCGAGCATCCAGACAACACCAATCAATGACATTCTTACAATTTGATCCCCAGATCCTGAAAGCAGAACTGAAACACCTACAGCCATTGCGGAGGGAAGAACAGCAATTGCCCACCACGGCGCCACAATTCTCAACCGAGACCGCTTGGATAATCTCTTTAGAATCTGACCTTCGGTAAATCTCCGAAGTTCCAAGCAAGTGCTCAGTGCGACGGGCCCCGCAACCATCATGAATGCGTAAAGTGTGCTGGAAGCTCGCTCAATAGTTGAGTGTGCCGGAGGATTCCCAAATGCTCCATAGCACCACATGAGCAGCATTACCGGCAAAAGACGCACACCATAAGATCGCCGGAGCAGGAGACGCCACGTCATGATGCCTGCTCCGATGCACCCACGACATCGAGAAATGCCGCCTCTGCTGCATGAGAAGATCCCGCACCATGCATCAGGAACTCATCGGTCGATCCGTCGTAGACAATATGCCCCTCATGCAATATCACGACCCTGTTGTACATTGAGTCAATGTCGGAAGTGTCGTGAGTGGACACCACAAAACTACGAGTAGCGCCGAGTTCCGTGAGCAGATTCCGAAATACGTGCTTCTGCGCTGGATCAAGGCCAGCGGTCGGCTCATCGAGCAAAACAATCGGCTGTCCGCCTACCAGAGCTTGAGCCAGACCAACTCGACGCAGCTGTCCTCCTGACAACTGATTGGGCTTGTCCTTAAGGTGGTCTTCCAATTGGACTGCCTCTAGCGCCATAACTGCCCGCTTCTCGCTCTGGGATGAACTACACCCGCCAAGCCAAGCTGAATATGCGACTTGTTCAACCACCCGGAATCCAGGAATTGGCCTGATCTGCTGGGGCATCAGAGACACAACAGAGCGGGGATCCTTGCCTCCATCCACAGCAATTAACCCCGCAGAGGGCCGAAGTTCGCCCGCACATAACCGCAGCAGGGTGGTCTTCCCCGCTCCATTAAGGCCCAAAAGAACCGTCGGCCCCATATCACCCAGAATCAAGTTCAGTTCAGTAAAAAGCCGGGATCTGCGTCGCGGATAGGAGAAATGAACCCCTTCAAGCTGTAGTGTCCGGGTCACCATCGGATCCGGAAATCACGAACAGAAAGCTTCAACCACGTAGTAGATCCCCCCGTCAGGCCAACTAGCCGGAATCTGTAAGTTCCGGCAGGCAGGAGCCCACAGTAAGCGGAACCTGTCTTCGCGCACGACAGCGTCTTGTCACCGAATTTTACATCTGGTCTAAAGTGGCTCTTCAGGATCCAGGGTGTAGTCGGGGTCTGAATCCTCCGGTCTCCAGGAGG
>OBDG01000067.1_pt1 | contig 39828 bp, 32 predicted proteins | sample 1481331 | NCBI WGS metagenome assembly OBDG01 (sample SAMN00990124, study PRJEB22392) | human gut metagenome
AGTGGTTCAAATCCACTCTCCTCCACCAAATAACTTAATAAAATTATTTATGCGGATGTGGCTCAGTGGTAGAGCATCGCCTTGCCAAGGCGAGGGTCGCGAGTTCGAATCTCGTCATCCGCTCCATTTTTTTGTATCCTTAGCTCAGCTGGATAGAGCGTCTGGCTACGGACCAGAAGGTCGGGGGTTCGAATCCTCTAGGATACGCCAAGAAAAACTTGTAATGTTGAATTACAAGCTTTTTTGTTTTATGCAGAAGTGCTGGAATAGGCAGACAGGCATGTTTGAGGGGCATGTGCGAGGAATCGCGTGAGGGTTCAAGTCCCTCTTTCTGCACCAGATAAAAGAACTTAGATTTTTAGATTTCTAAGTTCTTTTTTTTATAAGTTTTTAAGTTCAAATTCTAGAATTTTTTGAATTAAATATTTTTCGTTTTCAAATAAATGATTTTTATAATAGAGTATTAAAATCTGTGATGGGCTTTCTATTTTGCTTGCATTTTCAAGTATAAAGGGAAAGTCTTTTTTTAATGTATAGAAACATTTGTTTTTGTTGTCATAAAGAGCGTCTTCTGTGTTTATTTTTATATTAAAAATTTTGTCTATGTTTAGTGTGTATAGATTATTTGTTGAGAAATATTTTTTGTCGTAATTTGTTACTCCTTGTATTTCTAGTGTATTTTCTATCAAATTCATTTTTTTTATTAAAAATTTACAATCGAAAACTTTTAAGGATAAATTTTTTTCTAATTCAGAATTTATTTTTGAATCTAATAAAATTAAATTTTTTAAATTTGATATATTGTAATCAACTATTTTTAATAGTGATGTTTCCTTTCCTTCAACAAAATTTTTAAAAAGATTTTTTATTTTTATGCCTTTATAATTATTTTCTTCTATACTTTCTTTTAAGAAATAATCCAATAGACTTTTATTTGAATGAGAACTAAGATTAAATAAATAATTATATTTTTTTGAAACTTCTTGCAAGTCAATGAATTGGGTATTTATTTCTCTGTCGAAATAAAATTTTGATTTTGAATTTAAAAAGGGGAGGTCAAAATTTTTGCCACTGAAGGTCACAATTTCTTTATTTTCAAGTGAAGGAATAATATATTCTAATAATTTTTCTTCATCCTTTAGATTTTCTATATAAAAATTTTTTAATTCTTTACTATCTTTTTCAATTATTCCAATTGTTATTATAGTATCTTTTTCTTTTGAAAGTCCTGATGTTTCTATTTTCAAATAGTTTTTTGAAACTTTAGGGATTTTTGTCTTTAATACTTTCATAAATATCACCTTTATAAGTATATCATTTAAAAAAGATTAAAATTATTAGAAATACGAAAAATATAGTATAATGAATTAGAAAGTTTTAAAATTATTTTAAATAGATATAAAAAGGAAGATATATGATTTACTTAGACAATTGTGCAACGACTAAACCTGATAAGGAAGTTGTTGAAGTTATGATGAAGGCTTTAACTGATGATTTTGCAAATCCTTCATCTCTTCATAGTTTTGGACTTAAAGTTGAAAAAGAAATTGACATTGCAAGAAAGAGTGCGGCAGACCTTATTGGTGCAAATGCTGATGAAATTTATTTTACATCTGGTGGTACAGAGAGCAACAATATTGCTGTACATGGTGCAATTTTGAAAAATAAAAGAATGGGAAAAAAGATAATTACGTCAAAGATAGAACACGCTTCTATTTACGACCAATTTAAACATTATAGAGATCTTGGATACGATGTGTGTTATCTTGATGTAGATGAATTTGGAAGAGTTGATATTGACAAGTTTAAAAGGGAATTAAATGATGACACTATTTTAGTTTCTTTAATTTATGTTCATAATGAACTTGGAACTATAAATAACGTCAAGGAAATTTTTGAAATTGTGAAATCTAAAAATAAAAATATTTTATGTCATGTTGATGGAGTTCAAGCTGTTGGGAAAATTCCTGTCAATGTAAAGGATTTAGGATGTGATACTCTTTCTTTTTCTTCACACAAAATTTATGGACCAAAGGGAATGGGTGCTCTTTACAAAAAGCGTGATTTAAACATAGAAAGTCTTGTAATTGGTGGAGGGCAAGAGAAAGGTCTTAGATCTGGGACAGAAAATGTACCGGGTATATTGGGATTTGGAAAGGCTTGTGAACTTACTAATAGAGATTTGGAAAAAAGACTTGTTCATGCAAAAGAAATCAAAAAATATCTTTTAGAAAGACTTGATAAAAATTTAGATGATTATAAAATAAATACGCCTGAAAATTCTACAAATTTTATAATTTCTCTTTCTATTTTAGATATAAGAGCAGAAGTTCTCTTACATTATCTTGAGGGGGATGATATTTATATTTCTACGGCTTCTGCTTGTACATCAAATGGTACGCACAAGTCAAATACATTAGAGAAAATTGGTCTTTCTGATAAATATTCTGAGGGAACTATTAGAATTTGTACTTCTAAGGATACTACAAGGGAAGATATTGATATTTTTGTAGAAAAGCTTGTGAAATATGTAAATGAGATTAGAAAAATAATGAGATAGGTGATAGAATGAAGAAAGTTATGGCACTCTCACTTGGAGAGCTGGTCTTAAAAGGGAAAAATAGATACAAATTTGTAAATAAACTTGTAAAAGATATTAAGAGAAATTTAAGAGGAATTGATCATGGAAAAATTTTTCACAATATGGGCAAGGTATATGTTGAAGTTGTAAGTGACAATGAAGAAAAACTTATAAATAGATTAAAACATGTTTTTGGAATAGTTTATATTGCACCTTGTTATGTTGTAGAAACTGATTGGGAAAAAATAGAAGAAGCTGTTATAAAAGTTGTGGAGGAAACCTTAAAGGAAAATCCAAATTTTAAAACTTTTAAGGTAAAAACTACTAGAGGCGACAAATCTTTTCCACTTAATTCTATGGAAATTAGTGCAAAAATTGGTGGAATGGTGTTAAAGAACTTTGATGTAAAAGTTGATGTTCATGATCCTGATTTTTATGTTTACTGTGACTTAAAAAAGGATACTTATATCTATGTAGACAAAATTAAGGCTCATGGTGGTCTTCCTACTGGCACAAATGGGAGAGGATTACTTCTTTTATCTGGAGGAATTGATTCTCCAGTTGCAGGTTTTTTAATGGCAAAAAGAGGAGTTCTTGTGGATTGTTTGCATTTTCATTCTTATCCTTTTACATCTGAAAGGGCAGAAGAAAAAGTGAAAAAACTTGCAGAGGATATATCTAGCTTTTCTGATGACCTAACTTTCTATTCTGTAAATATTTTGGATATTCAAAAGGAAATAAACAAAAACTGTCCTGAAGATGAGGTGACAATTATTTCACGAAGATTTATGATGAGAATTGCAGATGAAATTGCAAAAGACAATTATTATGACTGTATTATAACAGGAGAAAATCTTGGGCAAGTTGCATCACAAACTATTGATGGTTTGAAAGTAACTGATAATATTACTGATAAGATTGTGTTTAGACCTTTAATTGGTATGGATAAAATTAATATCATTGATATTGCAAAGGATATTGATACTTATGAAACTTCAATTCTTCCTTATGAGGATTGTTGTACAGTATTTTTGCCGAAGCATCCTTTGTTAACTCCTACTGTTGAAGGTATAGAAAAATCAGAAGAGCCACTTCAATGTGATAAACTTGTGGAAGAAGCTATAAGTAAAATGAGCATTACAAAAATAGGAGGAAACGATGAAAAGAAAAAATAAAGGAGCTGCTGGCATAGCAATTATTGCTATTGTTGTTGTTCTTGTAATATTTTTTGGAGGACAGTGGAATAATTTAGTTAAACTTGATGAAGATGTTAACAGTGCTTGGGCACAAGTTGAAAACCAAGTAAAAAGACGTGCCGATTTAATACCTAATATAGTTGAAACTGTAAAAGGATATGCAAGTCATGAAAAAGAAACTTTTACAGAAATAACAAAGGCTCGTGCTGGAGTTTCTGAGGCAAAAAATCCAAAAGAACTTGCTGAAGCAAATGATGAGTTGACAGAAGCTATTCAAAAGCTCAATGTTGTTGTGGAAAATTATCCAGAATTAAAGGCAAATCAAAACTTTTTAGATTTGCAAGCTCAACTTGAAGGCACAGAAAATAGAATTGCAACTGAAAGAATGAGATATAATAAAACAGTAGAAACTTACAATCAAAAAGTGAGAAGATTTCCAACAAATATAATTGCAAAAATTTTGGGATTCGAAAAGAGAGATTATTTTGAAGTTTCAGAAAAAGACAAAGAGGTACCAGAAGTTAAATTTTAGGAGATAAATATGAAAAAGAGAATTGCCTGTATATTTTTTGTATTTACTCTCATCTTAAATGTTTATGCAGCCTTTGATAAAAATAATATGTCTTACAATGTCTATGATGAAACTAATACACTTAGTCAAGAAACAATAGATTATTTAAATAAGACTACCTATGATCTTAAAAAGAAAACAGGTGGAGAGATTGCTGTTGTTATTGTAAATAATTTGGAAGATTTATCTTTGGAAGAATATGCCACAAAGATTTTTAATGATATAAAAATTGGAGATAAGGATAAGGACAATGGAGTCTTAATATTAATTGCACTCTTAGATGACGAAAATAGATTTGTTAAAATTGAGCCAGGTTATGGTGCGGAAGGCTTTATACCCGATGCTTATGCTTCAAGAATTATAAGGACAATGGGCAAAGTTGTATCAGAAAATGAAGATGATAAACCTTTTGAAAAGGCAACTTTAGAAGGATATGCTCAGATAATAAAATTATATGAGAAGGAATATAATGTAGACATTGTGGCAAGAGAGCCACAAGAAAAAATTGATTATTCTAAGGATTATGATGAAGACCCTTTTGCTTCAATTGTAAGAATTATTATAATTATTTTTATAATTTCATTAATTTTTAGAAATTCCTCAGGAGGGTCTGGCAGAGGTGGTCCAGGAGGCAGAAGACGAAGACCAGTAATATATTGGGGACCTGGTACCTTTGGAGGTTTCGGCGGATCTGGTGGCTTTGGTGGTTCATCAGGTGGATTTGGTGGATTCGGCGGTGGAGGTTCGTCTGGTGGCGGAGGTGCTAGTGGACGAATCTAATTCAAAAGATGAGAGAAAAAGTTCCAATTAAAAAAATTTGATGTAAAGAATAAAGTAATAGAGAATGCCTTCCCATGATATTTACAATGTTGTGGGAGGCTTCTTTTTTTGTAAATTTTACAAAATTATAGAGAAAGTACCCTATGTAGAATAAAAAGATCCAAGGAATTATTGGGAAATAATCTCCAGAAGAAAAATTTTCATTTGGAAATCCAAAAATAAAAAGATTTAGGTCGTAAATAGATTTAGGGAGAACAATTTTTCCAAATAAAATATTTCTTTGATAAATATTTTTTGTAACTAAAAATAATAATGAATTAAAAATAAGTCCAAGTTTTGGATTTATTTTTTTTATGAAATTTTTTAATAAATTATGAATCAATGTAACAAGAGCAAAGAAATGAATTACTCCAAAATAAACAGTATTTTCTTTTGAAAAAATATAAGATCCAGTGGTTATTAAAAGAGAAATACTTGTTAAAATTAAAGTTTTCTTTTTAAAATTATTTGAGAAATTTGTGCAATATCCAGAAATTAAAATAAAGGATATGCAGATAAATTGTTGATAATAATAAAAATTATAGGAAAAATCAAACCCATAAAAATTTTCAAGATCAAATAAACTGTGAAAAATTATCATATTTATAATAGTGAAGCCACGCAAAAAGTCAATGGCATTGTATCTTTTCTCAATAATATTCATTTAACACCTCAAAGAGATTATAACATTATAAAAATTTTTAAGTAAATATTTTATTGGATTTATTAAAATTAGTTTTTTAAAAATATTTACATATAATTAATAAGATAAATACATTATACTATTGACATTAATATCTTTAACGCTTATACTCTAATGAGTTTAATAATTTAAGTAATTTATTTAATATTATAGGTGATATAGTGGACATTGGAAATAAGATAAAAGAGATGAGAATTGAAAAGGGCCTTACTCAAGAAGAACTGGCTGATAGGTCGGAACTCACAAAGGGATTTATTTCTCAAATTGAAAGAGATTTGACATCGCCATCAGTGGATTCTCTTTTGGATATTTTAGAGGCACTGGGAACAGAGCCCTCGCATTTTTTTAAAAGAAATGAAAATGAAAAAATAATTTTTAGAGATGAAGATTATTTTGAAAACATAAATGAAGAGTTTGGATATACTTTAGATTGGGTAGTGCCAAATGCACAAAAAAATGAAATTGAACCAATGCTTATAAAAATAAATCCTGGTGGCTCTTCTAAAGAAATTCAGCCTTATGAGGGAGAAGAATTTGGATATATTTTAAAGGGAAATATTGTTTTAGTAATGGGAAATGAAGAGCATAAAGTTAAAAAAGGAGAAACCTTTTATTTTAGGGCGAAAAGTTCTCATTATTTAAAAAATGAAGGTAAAAGTGTAGCAGAGGTTTTGTGGATATCATCTCCACCAAATTTTTAGGCGGTGAATTATGGAAAATTATGTAATTGAACTTAAAAATATTACCAAAAGTTTTGGTGACAATGTAATTTTAAAAAATTTTGATTTTAAGGTTAAAAAAAATGAATTTTTGACAATTTTGGGGCCGAGCGGTTGTGGGAAAACCACAATTTTAAGGCTTATTGGTGGTTTTGAAGAGCCAGATGAAGGCGAGATTCTCTTCAATGGAGAAGATATTACAAATAAAGAACCTTATGAGAGAAAAATTAATACAGTTTTCCAAAAATACGCTCTTTTTCCTCATATGAATGTTTACAAAAATATTGCCTTTGGTCTTAATATAAAAAAAATGGAGAAAAATGTAATAAAAGAAAAAGTTAGTGAAGTTTTAAAACTTGTAAATTTAGAAGGTTTTGAAGATAGAGAAATTGAATCTTTATCAGGTGGACAACAACAAAGAATTGCCATTGCGAGAGCTCTTGTAAATGAACCAGAAGTACTTTTACTTGATGAACCACTTGGAGCACTTGATTTAAAATTAAGACAAGCTATGCAAATTGAGTTAAAGAAAATTCAAAAAAGTGTTGGTATAACTTTTATTTATGTTACTCATGATCAAGAAGAGGCACTTTCTATGAGCGATACTGTTGTTGTCTTAAATAATGGTGAAATTCAGCAAATGGACAGTCCTATTAATATTTACAACGAGCCAAAAAATGCTTTTGTTGCAGATTTTATTGGAGAGTCAAATATTATTAAGGCAAAAATGCTAGAAGATTATAAGGTAAGATTTTTGGATTATGATTTTCCTTGTGTCGACAGTGGTTTTAATAAAATGGAAAATGTTGAAGTTGTTGTAAGACCAGAAGATGTGCTTTTAGTTGATGATGGTTTCCAAGTTGGAGGGATTGTTACAAGTCTTGTATTTAAAGGCGTTCACTATGAAATGACTGTCGATGTAGATGGATACAGTATGCTTGTGCAGTCAACTGAAAAGAAAGAAGTTGGGGAAAAGATTGGAATAGTTATAAAGCCAGATCTTATTCACGTAATGAGGTTGATATGAAAAAATTTTCGCTTATATATTTATTTTGGGGAATAGTCTTCATTGTTCTCCCACTATTTTTAATACTTTTTCACTCATTAAGTGCAAATAGTGATTTGTCTAATTTCGTATTTACACTTGATAATTTTTCAAGATTTTTTGAACCACTTTATGTAAAAATTTTAATTACATCAATTGTTCTTGCGGCACTTTCAACTATTCTTTGCCTTATAATAGGATATCCTGTTGCATATATTATTTCAAAAATGAAAGATAAAGTTAGAAATAATATGATTTTAATTTTTATAATTCCAATGTGGATGAATTTTCTTCTTAGGACTTATGCGTGGCTAACTCTTCTTGGTAACAAGGGGCTTATAAATAAATTTATCGCACATTTTGGGCTTGGACCATGGGATTTGATGTACAATTCAAAGGCAATTATGATAGGTATGGTTTATAACTTTTTGCCCTTTATGGTTCTTCCAATTTATACGGCACTTTTGAAAATGGATAAAAAATTAATTGAAGCTGCAAAAGACCTTGGGGCAAATGATTTTGAAGTTTTTGTAAAAGTTATTTTGCCTCTATCACTGCCGGGAATTTATACAGGGATAACAATGGTTTTTATACCAGCAATTTCTACTTTTGTTGTCCCAAACCTACTTGGAGGCAATAATTTTTATTTAATAGGAAATTTAATTGAAAAGCAGTTTACTTTTACAGGAGATTGGGGATTTGGGTCTGCGATTTCCATGGTTTTAATAATCATAATGCTTTTAATTTTATTGTTGCCAAAATTATTTAATAGAAAAATAAAAACTAGAGATGCAATTGGAGGAGGATTGTCTTGAAAAAAATAATTGATAAAATTTATTTGTTTTTAATATTTTTATTCTTGTATGCTCCTATAATAATACTTGTAGTATTTAGTTTTAATAATTCAAAACTAAGAGGTTCTTGGGCAGGATTTACTCTAAAATGGTATAGGAATTTATTTAGTGACCCAAAGATTTTATCATCACTTTGGACAACATTAATTGTGGCGATAATTGCAACTATAATATCAACTGTTGTGGGAACAATTTCTGCAATTGCAATAAATGAACTTCGTGGAGTTAAAAAAGACATTATATTAAATATAAATTATTTGCCAGTAATTAATCCTGATATAGTTACAGCAGTTGCATTGATGGGGCTATTTGGACTATTAAATATAAAAATGGGCTACACTACAATGATACTTTCACACATAGTATTTTGTATTCCCTATGTTATTTTGTCAATTCTTCCAAAGTTAAGTCAGCTTCAAAAAAATACAGTTGAAGCAGCACTTGACCTTGGAGCTACTCCTACTTATGCGATACTACATGTAGTGATACCACAAATTAAGCCAGCTATATTAACAGGCGCACTCATGGCTTTTACACTATCCATTGACGATTTTGTAATTTCTTTTTTCAATACAGGACAGGGAGTTTCAAATTTATCTATTACAATTTATTCAATGGCAAGAAAGGGAATAAATCCTGCGATAAATGCTGTTTCAACATTAATGTTAATTGCACTTTTAATTCTTCTTGTGATAATAAATAAGAGAAGTGAAAAAAATAGAAAACTTGAGGTGATTTTATGAAAAAAATAGTTTTAGTATTGTCTTTACTTATGGTTTTTACTTTGACAGCTTGTGGAAAAGAGGAATCTAAAGAAGAGATAAGCGTTTATAATTGGGGAGAGTACATAGACCCATCAATTTTGAAAGATTTTCAAAAGGAAACTGGGATAAAAGTAAATTATGATACTTATGCGTCAAATGAAGATTTGTATATAAAACTTACTCAATCACAAGACAAATACGATGTAGTAGTGCCAAGTGATTACATGATTGAAAGACTTATAAAAGAAGATTTGATAAGAGAAATTAATTTTGAAAATATAAAAAATTTTGATGGAGTAGAATACAAATTAAAAAATCCTACATTTGATCCTGAAAATAAATATTCAGTTCCATATTTTTGGGGAACAGTTGGAATTGTCTACAACAAAGCTGAAGTTAAAGATAAGGTTGACTCCTGGGATATTTTGTGGGATAAAAAGTATAAAGATCAAATCATTATGTATAATTCACAAAGAGATACAATAGGAGTTGCACTTAAAAGACTTGGATATTCTCTTAACTCTACAAATGAGAAAGAATTAGAAGAAGCAAAAAAATCTTTAATAGAACAAAAACCACTTGTTTATGCTTATTTAGATGACGATGGACGTGATGTAATAGTGCAAGGAGATGCCAATTTATCTGTCATGTACTCAGGAGATGCACTACTTATGATGGATCAAAATGAAGATTTAGATTATGTAATTCCAAAAGAAGGATCAAATATTTGGTACGATTCCATGGTGATTCCAAAAAATGCAAAGAATGTTTCTGGAGCAGAAAAATTTATAGATTATATGTTAAGACCAGAAGTGCAAGCCAAAAATGCAGAGTATTGTGTCGGATATACTTCACCAGTTAAAGGTGTAAAAGAACTTTTACCTGATGAAATAAAAAATTCAAAGGTAGCTTATCCAGATATAGAAAAACTTCCACCACTAGAATCCTTTAGAGATCTTGGTGATTTTATAAAAGTTTATGATAGACTTTGGACAGAAATAAATGCTTCCAATCTTTAATATGCTAATAAATTTGTTTATTTTAAAACCTTCATGTGATATCATATAGTATAAGCGAAATGTTTTCATAATGGAGGTTTAAAATGAACGAGAGAATAAAAAAGCTTGTGATATTTGCAGTTTTCTTAGTAGTACTTATTTTAGCTTCTCTAACTGCTTTTTTTAGTAAGTCTCTTTTGTGGCCAAATTCAAATGTAAATAGAGAATTTGATGGAATTATATTTAATGATTCTGATGGTGTAGAAAATCTTCAAATTGCAAGATCTGTGTCAAATGATAGAGGAGAAAAACTTATAAAATATGATATAAAATTTAATTACACAGGTGAAGATTCAACTGCAAGAATAATGGGCACACCCGCGAGACAAATCTTTTTTAGAGAAGGAGCTACTTACAGGAAATCTAAAGTAAAATTAAAAGGGGACTTTGATAAAATAAATAAATCTCTTTTTGAAGAAAAATTAAAATTAAAAGTTAAAGATTTTTATAATAAGACAGAAAACAAAGAATTTTCTGCAGTAAGTGAAGTAAAAATGGATCTTTCAGAAAAAGTTGGGGAATATGAATTTCAAATTTATTATGATCCAAATCCACTTTATTTTTCAGGCGGTCAAAAAGTTGAAGATGCCTCAGTATTTGTAACTAATGCAAAAGTAGAAAATTGGACTGAAAGCACAAAAACTACTGACAGTGTAAAAGAGGCTTATACAAATTCAGGATATTATATAAACAAATTAGAACTTATAAATCAAAAATTAATAAATAAAATTTCACTTTTAAATACAATGAGTACAGTTGTATTTTTAATACTAACACTTGGTGTAATAGATCTTATTTGGTTTGACAAGGGGAGTTTTCCAATTTATTTAGGTGCTTTATTTATAATGATTCCAACATTTTATAGATTTATAGACAAGGGAACTAGTAATTTAGGAATTTTAATAATGTATCCAATTTTGGGATGTATTGCATCAATTGTAGCTAGATTTATGTCATCTGAAGAAGAAAAAACTTTTGGAAAAAATGAGATGAAACAATCTATTGCTTTTTTGTTAATTTATTTTGTAATTTCAGTAGTATTATTTATGATACCTAGAGTCTTTGTAGGTTGATTTAAAATTGAATTTAATTAAGAAAAGCTCAACTATTTTGTTGAGTTTTTTTTACTTTTATACGAAAAAAATTTACTTAATTGAAATAAATATTGTAATAATATATAATTTAATTAAATAATAATAGGAGGATTTATTTATGAAGAAAAAATTTACTTTACTTTTTTCAGTGTTATTAATTTCAATAACACTTGTTGCTTGTGGAGGGGGAAACAAAAAAGATAATAATGCTATAAACGATACCAAAAAAGAAACTACTGAAGAAGCTAAAACAACAGATCTAAATATTGGATTTGTAACTGATGAAGGCGGAGTTAATGACCAATCCTTTAACCAAGGTGTTTGGGAAGGACTTCAAAAGGCAAAAAAAGAAATGGGAGTAAGTGCTGATTACATTGAATCAAAAGACACAAAAGATTATACTCCAAACCTAGAAACTTTTGCAGATCAAGAAAAGAATTTAATTATTGGTGCAGGATTTAAAATGGGTGGAGCAATTGCTGAAGCTGCAGCTATGTATCCTGAAACAAATTATGCAATAGTTGATGTTGATGTAACTGTCGATAAAGATGGAAACAAAGTAGAAGCACCATCTAATTTACTTGGAATAATGTTTAGATCACAAGAGCCATCTTTCTTAGTAGGATATATTGCTGGAATGACTACTGAAACTAACAAAGTTGGATTTGTTGGTGGACAAGAAGGAAATATTATTTGGGGATTTGAATATGGATATAAAGCTGGTGTTGACTATGCAGCGAAAGAAAAGGGAACTGAAATAGAAGTTTTAAGTCAATATGTTGGAAACTTTTCTGATGCACAAAAGGGCAAATCAATTACTTCAACAATGTATCAAAATGGTGCTGATGTAGTATTTCACGCAGCTGGTGGAGCAGGAGAAGGCGTAATAGAAGCTGCAAAAGAAGCTGATAAATGGGTAATTGGTGTTGACAGAGATCAAAGCGACAGAGCTCCTGAAAATGTATTGACATCTGCAATGAAAAATGGAGATGTTGCTGTTTACCAAGTAGTAGAAGAAATGAAAGAAGGAAAATTTGAAGGTGGAAAGACTATTGAATTTGGTCTTGCTGATAGTGGAGCAGTAGGTATTGCACCAACTTCAGATAAAAATGTTGCACCAGAAATCTTAAAAAATGTGGATGAAATTTCTAAAAAAATAGTTTCTGGTGAAATTAAAGTTCCTTACAATGAAGAAACTTACAACGAATATAAATAATAAATATTAAAGTCATCTCAATGAGTCATCTCATAAGAGGTGACTTTTTATTTTAAATTATTTCAAAATTTATTAAATCTTTGATATAATTTATTTGATAATGAAAAGGAGCGTTCATCTTGGAAATTGATAAAAAAGATTTAGTCGTTTGCATGGAAAGTATTACAAAAAAATTTGGAGATTTTGTTGCAAACGATGGAATTGATCTTGATATAAAGAAAGGAGAGATTCACTCCCTTCTTGGAGAAAATGGAGCTGGCAAAACTACTCTTATGAATATGCTTTATGGTATGAGTTCTCCAACTTCAGGTGATATTTATATAAATAATGAAAAAAAAGAGTTTAAAGACCCAAATGATGCAATAGAAGCAGGTCTTGGAATGGTTCACCAACATTTTATGCTTATAGAGCCCTTTACTGTTGTAGAAAATATTGTTCTTGGAATGGAACCAATGAATGGAGTAAAAGTAGACATAAAAAAAGCGAGAGAAGATGTTATAGAACTTTCCAATAGATATGGTTTTAAGATTGATCCAGATGCAAAAATACAGGATATTTCAGTGGGGACGCAGCAAAAAGTTGAAATTTTAAAGGTACTTTATAGAGGAGCAGATATTTTAATTTTTGATGAACCTACTGCAGTTTTAACTCCGCAAGAGATAACAGAGCTAATGGAAATAATAAAAAATCTTGCCAAAGAAGGAAAATCAATTATAATTATTACTCACAAGTTAAAAGAAATAAAAAAAGTTGCAAATAGATGCACAATTATTAGGCGTGGTAAAAAGATTGATACGGTAAATGTTTCAGAAGTTACTGAATCAGAACTTGCAGAGATGATGGTGGGAAGATCAGTCCATTTAGATGTCAACAAAAAGGACGTAAAATCAGGAGAAACTATTTTAAGAATCGAAAAATTATGTGCAAAAGATTTTAGGAATGTAAAGAAATTAGATGATCTTAATTTAGATGTCAAGGCTGGGGAAATTCATGGAATTGCTGGTGTAGATGGAAATGGTCAATCTGAACTTATTGAAATCATCACTGGGTTAAAAAAGGCAGAAAGTGGTTCTGTAATTTTCAAAGGAGACGAAATTTTAAATAAAAGTCCAAGAGAAATAATTGAAAAGGGATTAAATTCGATTCCAGAAGACAGACAACTTCGCGGATTAGTTTTAGATTTTACAGTTTCTGAAAATATGATTTTAAAAAATTATTATAAAGAAAAATTTTCTGAAAAAGGAATTTTAAATTTTAAAAACATAGAAGAAAATGCCACAAGACTTGAAGATGATTATGATATTAGACCTAGAAATATAAATCAATTTGCAGGAGAATTATCTGGTGGAAATCAACAAAAAGTAATTTTGGCAAGAGAAATTTCTGGAGATCCAGATCTTTTGATTGCGGCACAACCTACAAGAGGTCTTGATGTTGGAGCAATTGAATATATTAGGAATTTTTTAATAAATCAAAGAGATAGAGGAAAGGCAGTTCTTTTAATTTCCTTTGAGCTTGATGAGATTATGGCACTTTCTGATAGAATTTCTGTTATTTACAACGGAAAGATTTTAAAGACATTTGATGCAGATAAAACTAATGAAAAAGAGATAGGGCTTTATATGGCAGGAGGTAAAAATGAAGAGAAATAGATTTTTATATACAATGCTTGCCATTATTTTGGGGATAATAATCGGCTCTATAATACTTTTAATAAGTGGAACAAGTCCAATGGAAGCATACAAAGTTATTTTTGTTGGGGCTTTTGGAAAGCCTAAATATATCTCATGGACTATTGTTAAATCAGTACCACTTATTTTAACAGGTCTTTCCGTAGCTTTTGCATTTAATACAGGACTTTTTAATATAGGAGCAGAGGGGCAATATATTGTAGGTTCTATTGGAGCATTGGTTGTAGGTTTACTTTTAGATTTGCCACCAGTTATACATGGAATAGTTGCACTTCTTGCAGGAGCTTTATGTGGATATATTTGGGGAGCACTTGTTGGGATTTTGAAAGCAAAGTTTGATGTAAATGAAGTTATTTCGTCTATAATGATGAATTGGATAGCCTTTTATTTTAGCAACTATTTATTAAGCTTTCCGCTAATTAGAAATATCGAATCAGATAACTCTTATTCAATAAAAGAAAGTGCCAGCATAAAAATTGCAGGAGCGTGGAAAACAAGCAAAAGTGGAAGGGCTTATTTAGCACAAAATAAATTTTTGAGAGATATTTTAAATCCACCTGTAAATTTTGGAATAATAATAGCAATTATAGCTGCAATTGTAATTTGGTATATATTAAAGAAAACTACTTTAGGCTATGAACTCCGAGCAGTTGGTTTTAATGAAAAAGCTGCAGAATATGGGGGAATAAATATAAATAAATCTATTGTAAAATCTATGGGAATAGCAGGAATATTATCAGGGCTTGCAGGGGCAATTACAGTTCTTGGAGTATCTGGAAATATAGGAATGATGGCAGCACAAGAAGGATATGGGTTTGATGGAATGGCAGTTGCACTAATAGCAGGAAATAATCCCTTGGGAACCATTCCAGCAGCAATTCTCTATGCAGGATTAACTTATGGTGGAGGAAAGCTTACTACAATTGGAACTTATTCAGAAATAGTAAACATAATTGTTGGAATAATGATTTTATTTATAGCTATGCCAAAACTTTTGGATATGATTAGATTTTTCTTTAAAAAGTGGTCAAATAAAGATTCAGATAAAATAAGAAAAGGAGGAGCAAATGAATAGTTCACTTTTAAGTTTAGCAAGTATTTTATCTATTACACTTTTATATTCAGCGCCTCTAATATACACAGCACTTGGAGGAATTTTATCTGAAAATGCAGGAGTTGTAAATATTGGACTTGAAGGTATGATGTCCATAGGTGCAGTAGTAGGTTCTATTGTTGGTTACTATGTTGGAAATCCTTGGATTGCGTTTGTATGTGGTGGACTTGGAGGAATGTTAATTGCACTTCTTCATGCAGTTGCAACAATAAATTTTGCAGCTGACCATGTGGTAAGTGGTATTGCAATAAATTTAATTGGACCAGGACTTTCAATCTTTCTTTGCAGATTATTTTTTGATGGAGCGGCTATGTCCAAATCAATTCCTTACGAAAATAAGCTTCCAATTTTATTTGGGAAAATATTTAAAGGATCAGGTAGTTCCAGCGGATTTGCAAGATTTTTAGATATTGTTTTTTCACAGTATGCATCAGTTTATTTAGCTTTTATTCTTGTATTAATAGTTTATTTTGTTTTATATAAAACAAAGTTTGGACTTAGAATAAGAGCAGTTGGAGAATATCCAAAGGCAGCAGAAACTCTAGGAGTAGATGCTTATAAAATAAAATATATTTGTGTTTTAGCATCAGGTTTTTTCGCAGGTCTTGGAGGAGCGTCAATGTCCCTTGCAGTAGTTTCAAATTACAGAGAAACATTAATTTCAGGACAGGGATTTATTGCCCTTGCTGCAGTAATTTTTGGAGGATGGAAACCACAAGGAGCTATGCTTGCTTGTTTACTTTTTGGATTTGCACAGGGACTTTCAGTTTTTCTTGGTTCAAGAGGAATAAATATTGACACAAATTTGCTTTCAATGATACCTTATGTTATCACCCTTGTGGTATTGATATTATTTGTTAAAGGATCAAGAGCTCCATCATCTGATGGAATTCCTTATGAAAGAAATAAATAAAATAAAAACAATAAGAAATCTTACGTAAAGGCGTGAGATTTTTTTATTATGTAAAATTAAAATTTATAATCTATAATTTATGGAAATTTTCTAAATGAATAATTTTTATAGATTAATCATGAAATTTAAAATAATAAGTCTTAATTTAAAAATTTATGGAAAATAATTTTGTTAAAAGTTTATACAAAATAGAGATTGGGAAAGATTTCCTCCTGTCAAATTTTTAAGTAGAATCATATACTTTAATTAAATTTAGTGTTATAATTATAACAAAGGTTAAAAAAATAGGCTTAGGCCAAATAAGGGGTGAAGTTTTATGAGTTCAAGAAATCTCACTTTTTCAGTAGGTGGAGTTCATATGGACGAGCACAAAACTTTGACTGAGAAAATTGCAATTGAAAGGATGCCAAGTCCTAAGATTTGCTACATACCTATGTCACAACATATTGGAGCACCTTGCTCACCTGTTGTTTCGAAGGGAGATTCTGTCAAAGTTGGACAAATTGTGGGAAATTCTGATGCTTACATATCAGCAGCTATACATTCATCTGTATCAGGTACAGTGAAAGAAATTAAAAAAATGTACACTGCTGATGGAAGGTATTGCGATTGTGTAGTTATTGAAAACGATGGCAAAGATGAAATCACAAGTGATTTAAAAGATTTTAAAGATTATAAGGATCATCCTATTGACGATTTAATTCCTTTTATTAAAGAAAAGGGGATTGTCGGAATGGGGGGAGCTGGTTTTCCTCTTCACGCTAAGTTAAAAGGTGAAGATCCAGTTCTTGATGAATGTATAATAAATGGTGCAGAATGTGAACCATTCTTAACTTGCGACCACAGGATTATGCTTGAAAAAACTGAAGAAATATTAGAAGGTTTAGATATTTTTTCACATTTTTATAATAGAGAATCTTCTTACATGGCAATTGAAGAAAATAAACCTGATGCAATTGCAAAGATGGAAGAAGTAATTGCAAAAAATCCTAACTGGAAGCATTTAAAAGTTGTTGGATGTCAAACTAAATATCCACAAGGTGATTCAAAAAGACTTTCTGAAGCTGTTGTTGGAAGAATTGTTCCACAAAATGGAGTAACAAATGATGTTGGAGTTTTTCTTACTAATGTAGGTACAACTCTTGCGTTTTATGAAGCAGTTATAGAAGGAAAGCCTTCTTATGAGAGAGTAATAACAGTTAGTGGTTCTGGTATTAATGAGCCAAAAAATATTTTAGTTAAAGTTGGAACTCCTGTTGGAGATATTTTAGATTTCTGTGGAGGAGTAAAAGAAAACTTTAAAGAAATTATATGTGGTGGTCCTATGACTGGTAAATCAGTCTTTAGTTTAGATGCACCAATTACAAAAACAACTTCTGGTATTTTAGTTTTTACTGAAGAAGAAGTTACTGAAAGAATTGAATCTCCATGTATTAGATGTTCAAGATGTGTAGATCATTGTCCTGCAAATATTAATCCAACTGATATTAATCATGCAATTTTAAAAGGAAATGTAGATTTATGCATGAATCTTCATGCTGATCAATGTATGGAATGTGGAATATGTTCCTTTGTTTGTCCAGCAAAAAGACATCTAAGCGCATCTGTAAAATTAGCCAAACGTGAAATTAGAGCTAATCAAAAGAAATAGGAGGGATCAATTTTGGAAAATAATAAAATAAATAAAGATCCGATGACAAAAAACGAAGCTCGTTTTGTTTCACTTGCTCCGCACATTAGATCAAATGATTCTGTAAAAAAGATTATGCTTGATGTAATTATTGCACTTATTCCTGCAATGATAGCTTCGGTGTATTTTTTTGGAATGAGATCTATTGCACTTATTGCAACTTGTGTAATATCTTCTGTTTTAACTGAATATATTACGCAAAAGGCACTAAAAAAGACTATTCAAGTAAAAGATTTATCTTCAGTTGTAACTGGAATTTTAATTGCACTAAATATGCCACAATCTTTTCCACTTTGGATGGCTGCTTTCGGATCAGTTTTTGCGATATTAATTGTTAAAGAGTGTTTTGGTGGTATAGGATTTAACTTTATGAATCCAGCACTTGCTGCAAGACTTGTATTAATGGCCTCTTGGCCAAAACAAATCACTGATTATGTTTCACCTGACGTTTTAAAAGGTAGTGTAGATGCAGTTTCATCTGCTACACCTCTTCAAATTATTTCTAGTGGAGATTTGACTAATCTTCCTGCATTGAAAGATATGTTTATGGGAAATATTGGAGGAGTAATTGGAGAAACTTCTGCAATTGCACTTTTAATTGGATTTGTATACTTAGTAATTAGAAAAGTTATTTCTTGGGAAATACCTGTAATATATGTAGCTACAACAGCTGTTTTTTTAATAATATTTGGTATTCCTGCAAACCTTGTTCCTTATGAACTTTTAGCAGGTGGATTACTTCTTGGTGCTATTTTTATGGCAACAGATTATACAACAAATCCTATCAATAAAAAAGGAAGACTTATTTTTGCAATTGGATGTGGGCTTCTTACTGCTCTTATAAGAGTAAAAGCATCACTTCCAGAAGGAGTTTCCTATGCAATATGTCTTATGAATCTTGCAACACCGTTAATTGATAAACTTACAGTTACAAGTGCATACGGGGAGGCGAAGTAAATGAAAGAACCAGTAAAATTTGGGATTATACTATTAGTTTTCTGTGCTATATCTGCAGGACTTTTGGCAGTTGTAAATAGTTTTACTGCTCCAGTAATTGCAGAAGCCGAACTAAAGAACACGCTTGCATCCTATGAAGTTATTTTTGGTGATAATGCAGATAGCTTTGAAGAATATGATGAAGCTAAATTAAAAGATATAAAAGAAAATTATCCAAATATTGAAAAAATATTTGTTGCCAAAAAAGATGGCAATGTAGTTGGTTATGGTGTAAATGTAAAATCAAATGGATATGGCGGAGCGATGACAAATGCTCTTGGATTCTTACTTGATGGCGATAAAATTGCTGGATTTAGAAATATATCTAATGGAGAAACAAGTGGATTTGGTAGCAGAATAACAACTGACGAATATTATCCTTCTTACGAAGGGAAATCTGCAACAGGTCCTCTAAAATTATCAAAAGATCCAAAAGCAGAAGATGAAGTTATGTGGCTTACATCAGCAACAATTTCATCTAAAGGAGCTTTAGCAGGTTCTAATGATGCCATAAAAGTTTATAATGAAGTTCTAAAGAATGAATAAGGAGGCTTAAATGAAATTATCTAGAGTTTTTTTAGACGGTGCTTTTAAAAACAATCCCGTGTTCATTCAACTTATAGGGCTTTGTTCAACACTGGCTATTACAAATAGTTTGACAAATTCATTGGCAATGGGTATAGCAGTTACTTTTGTACTTATAATGAGTAATACAGTAGTATCTGCACTTAGAAAGATAATACCTGATAAAATAAGAATTCCTTGTTTTATTGTAGTAATTGCCACTTTCGTAACATTAGTACAAATGATACTTCAAGCTTATTCACCATCAATTTATGCAGCACTTGGTATTTTCTTACCACTTATAGTAGTTAACTGTTGTATATTAGGTGAAGCAGAAGGTTTTGCTTATAAAAATGCATTAATTCCATCAATTGTAGACGGAATTGGAACAGGAGTTGGATATACTATTGCTGTACTTGCAATGGGTCTTGTTCGTGAATTCTTTGGATATGGAACATTATTTGAAAAACAAATTTTACCAGAATCCTATCCAGGAATTGGAATTATGGGAGCACCGGCAGGCGCTTTCATACTTCTTGGATTTTTGATAGCAGGATTTAAATTATTGCTTAATAGGAGGGCAGACTGATGTTAGAAAGTATTATTACAATTTTAATTTCGACAATACTTGTAAATAACTATGTATTTGCTCAATTCTTGGGGATTTGTCCTTTTCTTGGAGTATCATCAAAGACAGAAACAGCTCTTGGAATGGGAGTAGCAGTAACTTTTGTAGTTGTACTTGCGTCTGCTATAACTTGGCTAATTCAAAGATTTGTATTGGATAAATTTGGACTTGAGTATTTACAAACAATTGCATTTATACTTGTAATTGCATCATTAGTACAATTCGTAGAAATGTTTATAAAGAAGTCATCACCTTCACTTTATCAAGCAATGGGTGTATATCTTCCACTTATTACAACAAACTGTGTTGTACTTGGCGTAACAGTTTTAAATGTTCAAAATGGATATAACTTAATAGAAACAATATTTAGTGGATTTGGAGCTTCAGTAGGTTTTACACTTGCGTTAGTATTAATTGCAGCACTAAGAGAAAAATTAATGCTTGCAGATGTACCTAAAGCACTTCAAGGAGTTCCCATTGCACTTGTGAGTGCAGGTTTAATGGCCATAGCATTCTCAGGTTTCGGCGGATTGGTATAGGAGGTAATTATGGAAATGAGTACAGTACTTACCCCAGTTTTGTTTTTAGGAATTGCAGGAGCTTTTTTTGGAGTAATTCTTTCAATAGCATCTAAAGTATTTTATGTAGAAGTAGACCCTAAAGTTGCAGAAGTAAGAGATTCTCTTCCAGGGGCAAACTGTGGAGCTTGTGGATTTCCTGGATGTGATGGACTTGCAGAAGCAATTGCAAGTGGAAAGGCACCAGTAAATGGCTGTGTAATTGGTGGAGCAGAAACTGCTGAAAAAGTCAGCCAAGTAATGGGAGTCAATGCAGAAAATGTAGAGAGAAATATAGCAGTAGTTCTTTGTCAAGGAGATTGTGACAAGGCAAAAAATAAATATGAATATAATGACTTAAAAGATTGTAGACTTATATCTGACTATCAACAAGGTGCAAAAGCTTGTACCTATGGGTGCTGTGGAGGAGGCACTTGTGTAAGTGTTTGTGAATTTGACGCAATTCATATGGTAAATGGAGTAGCAGTAGTGGATAAAGAAAAATGTGTTGCTTGCATGAAATGTATCAACATTTGTCCTAAGAAAATTATTTCACTTAGACCATATAAATCTAAAACAGTTGTAAAATGTAAATCTTTTGATCCAGGAAAAGTTGTTAGAAGCAACTGCTCAATTGGTTGTATTTCTTGTGGACTTTGTGAAAAGAATTGTCCAAAGGATGCAATACATGTAGAAGATAATCTTGCGTCAATTGATTATGACAAATGTATCAATTGTGGAATTTGTGTTTCAAAATGTCCAACAGGAGCAATTTATTGTGAGTATCCTGAAAGAGTGGAAAAAATGAAACAAAAGGAAAAAGAAAAGAAAGAAAAAGAAAAACAAGCAAAACTTGAAGAAGCAAAGCTAAAAAAAGAAGCAGCTGAAAAAGAAAATGCTAATGTTTAAAAATTAAATTTATAGGAAAACTGTCGCAAGAAATTGCGAGTGTATGTGAAAAGTTTTGTGTATCAGCTCTTCCTAATAGGTTGTGAGCTGATATTTTTTTAATTGATGAATTGCAAATAATATTGTGACACCTAAATTAAACTAAGTTCATGTATAAATAATTCAAAAGGAGTTCAATAATTTAGACATTTTCTAAGTCTGTTATTGAGCTCCATTAAATTTTTAATAAGATCTTTTTCAGATATTTCTGCTAGATCTTTCTTTTTAGGATAATATTCTCTTAGTAAACCATTGAAATTTTCATTACTTCCTCTTTTCCATGCTGAATATTGGTCAGCAAAGTAAAAGTCAATTCCAAGCTTTTCAACTTCTTCATAGCAAGCAAATTCCTTTCCTCTATATGATAAAGCTTTTTCTGGAAATGATTTAACAAGTTTATTAATTGCTTCAAACATTGAATCTTTGCTTCTATCTTGCATTGGTAATGCTATATAAAATCTTGTTTTTCTTTCAACAAATGTTGCTAGGCACCCTTTACTTTTTCCTCTGGAAGATACAACCGTATCAAGTTCCCAGTCTTGTGCCACTTGGGTATGTCCAAAGGAATTTCTATATTTTATGTTTTTTGGTCCTTTTCTTATAGATACCTATGTTAAATTTTCCTCTTATTTCTTTGCTTTTTCTAGACTTATCTTTTCTTCTTAATTTTGAAATATTAAAATCTATTACTCCAGAATAAATCCAGTTATATATTGTTTTAAAGCTTAATATTCCTTTATAAAGAAAACCTACAATTTGCTCAGGTGGCCATTTAGAGTTTAGCTTTTCTTTGGTACTTTCTAATATTTCATAATTTGCTTTAATTTTTCTGCCTTTTAAAGATGATTTAGATTTTTTATCTCTTTCTGCTAAGTGGGCTTCGTATTCAGAGTCACATCTTTTAAGCTCTCTAGCTATTGTGGAATGGTGACAACCTAAAATTTTCTCTATTCTTCTAGAAGAATAGCCCTCTTTGTTTAATACCTCTATCTTATTTCTTTCATTTAGTGTAAGATGTTTATAGCTCATATTAATCCCTGTGTTAGTTTTGTCGTTATTAACATTTTACACGAAGTTAGTGTGAGTTTTTATTATTTATTTGTGTCGCATTTAATTTTACAACTTATAAATTAAATAAGAACTTAATTTTAAAGGATATTTTAATTTAAGTAAAATCAATAAAATTTTATTTGAATTAATTTTTATAAATATTTCTGAAATTTATTTAAATAATGAAAAGGGGACATTAAAAAATTTAAAAATTATTTATATAAACGAGAATACAACAGGGATTTGAACGAGGGAATAATCTTAATATTTTTAATTTTAAACTTTACAAAAAAAGAAAAAAATTCATAGAAGAAAGTATATTGAAAAAATAATTTTTAAATGCTAAACTCAAATAGTTAAAGAAAATGATGATAATTATTATCATCAAATAAAAATTGTTTGGAGGTAGTATGGGTAAAAATTTAAGAAAATTTTCTTCTCTTAGTTTGTCGATGATTTTTGTTATGAGTTCATTTAATGGAGTTTTTGCTGAAAGCAATCTAGGCAGAGATTCTTTAAGTGAAACTGAAAAAATTGTTAGAAATCAAAAGGAAATGAACTTAAAGAAAAGTAAAATACTTGAAGATTTTGAAAATGAAGAACCTAGTTTAAAGGTTAAGAGAGAAAAAGTAGTTTATTTTGTAGAGTTTTATGATAATGCTAATAAGGAAGAGGTTATACAGAAACTAAAACAAATTAAGGATTTAAAAGTTTTGTATGAGTATGATATTTTGTTTAAAGCAGTGTCTGTTGAAACTTATCCTGAAGAACTTGATAATTTAAAAAATATCAAGGGAGTAAAGGAAGTCGAGAGAGCTGGAAAATTAGTTCCACTTATGGAAAATGCAAGAAAACTTGTTGGAGTAGATAGTGCAAGTGAATATCTTAAAAGTTTAAACGCTATAAATGCAAATCTTGGAAAGAATTATGACGGGCGTGGAATGGTTATTGCAAACATAGATACAGGTATGGATGCTACTCACAAAGCTATGCGTATTGATGATGATGCAAAAGGATCTTTAAAGATAAAGAAAGAAGATTTAAAGGGTTCTGATAAAGAATTTTGGCTATCTGATAAAGTTCCTCATTCTTTTAATTACTTAAATGGCGGGAAGATAACAACAGAAAAATATGATGATGGTTCAGATTATTATGATCCACATGGTATGCATATTGCAGGAATTTTAGCTGCTAATGATACTAAAGAAGACATAGAAGCACATAAAGGAATACGAGGTATTGCACCCAATGCACAACTTTTTTCTTATAAGATGTACTCTGATGCAAGCGATGGTTTTGCTGGGGATGAAACTATGTTTCACGCCTTTGAAGACTGTATCAAACACGATGTTGATGTAATTTCTGTTTCATCTGGATTTACTGGAACTGGTTTAGTTGGAGAAAAATATTGGTATGGAATTAGAGCACTTAGAAAAGCAGGTATTCCTATTTGTGTTGCAACAGGAAATTATGCAACTTCATCTTCTAGTTCTTCATGGGATAGATTTGCAAATAATTCTTTAAAGATGACGGATACAGGAAATGTTACTAGAACTGCTGCTCATGAAGATGCAATAGCTGTTGCTTCGTCTAGAAATACAAAAATCAATTATGAAGGTGTAAATATTGGTGGAAGAGATTTTAGATATTCGCAAATTGGAGCTTTCTTTGATAAAAATAATTTTCCTCAAGGTAAATATAATTTTATCTATTTGGGGCAGTGTCAAGATGATGATATCTCTGGAAAAGATTTAAAAGATAAAATTGTTGTAATGGATAGAATTTACACTAAGGAGTTAAAATATTCTTTCAAAAAAGTTTTTGACAAGGGTGCAAAGGGCGTAATAGTAGTAAATACTGTATCTTATTACAATAGAGATGATTGGGAAAATATCCCTGCAATGGGCTATGAAGAAGATGAAAATACAAAAGTGCCAGTATTTTCTGTTTCAGGAATGGACGGAAAGTTAATTTGGGATATGATTTGCAGTAGAACTCCTGATGACAAGGAAGATTTTAGGGGAAAAGATGCAGATTATAGAATTGACATGGAAAAATATAATTCCAAGAAGCCAAAAGTTGGAGATGAAAGAGAACTTAGTCTAAAGTTTTTAGACCATAAAATTGCGTGGAAAGATACTAATGTACCTGCTGGTTCAACTTCGTGGGGACCTAGGATTGATTTAATGTTAAAGCCAGATGTTTCAGCTCCTGGTAAAAATATTTATTCAACTTTAAATAAAATAAATGGAGTGGACAATTATCAATATATGTCGGGAACCTCTATGGCAACACCAGTTGTTTCTGCATCTACAGTTTTAATAAGACCAAGAGTAAAAGAACTTGTAGAAGAACCAGTTATAAAGTCTAGAGGAATTGATATTACTTCACTTACAAAGATAATGCTACAAAATACATCAACTCCAATGATTGATCCAACAACTGATGATGGAAATGGAAATTATTTATTTGCATCTCCAAGGCAACAAGGTTCAGGACTTATAAATGTTGAAAAAGCTTTAAAGAATAATTTAATTGTTTCATATAAAGTGGAAGATTCAAAAGGAGAAATGAATTCTTATGGTGCTGTTTCTCTAAAAGAAATTAAATCAGATAAAAAAGATTTTACAATTAATATAGATAATCCTTCAGACAAAGATATAACTGTAAAGGTGAGTGCATCAAAGGTTACAACTGATGGTGAAATAACAAAGAAAAAATTGGACGAACAATATAAAGACGAAAAAAGTGAAGATGGAAAAAAAGAAGTTGCAGAAATTCATCCTAAAGAAGTTGCAGGAGCAAGTTTAACTTTTGCACAAGATGAGATTACAATTCCTGCAAGGGGATCCTTTGATTTGGGAGCAACGTTAAATCTTGGCGAAGCAAAAAATAAAGATCAGTTCGTCGAGTCTTTTATAAAATTTGAATCAAAAGAAGAAGGAACGGACAAAGTAAATCCTCAGCCATCACTTTCAATGCCAGTAATGGGTTTTGCTGGAGATTGGAATAAAGAACCAATTGTAGATAAATGGGCTTGGGAAGAAGGTTCAAGATCCAAGGGAATCGTGGGCTATGATGATGAAGGAAATCCAAAAATCCCAGGAACATTAAATAGAGGTCGTGGTGGAGAACATGGAATAGATTTATTTAAACCTGCTGGTGTAATTCAAAATAGAGAAACTGAAAATAAAACTCTAGACCAAGATCCTGAATTATTTGCTTTTAATAATTCGCAAGATTTTACAATGAGTTCCACAGGTGATAGTAAAATTATTTCAAACAATGAAATTGACAGAGGACTTACTCCAAGTCCACTAATTTTAAGATCAGCATCTGACTGCAAAATTTCTATTGTAAATACAATGGATGAAAAAAATCAAAAAGACCTTAAAGTTATTACAGTGGATCATTTTATAAAGGGAATTTTAAATTCAAAGAGAAGTGATGCAAAGGGAATTAAAAGTTCAAAATTAAAAGTAGATGGAGATTTGAGATGGGATGGATTAATTTATAATCCTCACGCAGAAGACGAAACTGATCCAAATTATGTTGAGGGAAAATTTGATGCCATAGCAGAGGGTCAATATTATTATAAATTCCAGTACAGACTTTCTCCAAAATATCCATATCAAGTTTCATATATTCCTGTGAAAATTGACAGAACTCCTCCACAAATTGTCAGCGTAAATGCAGAAAATCCTGACGAAATTATTTTGAAAGTAAAAGACACTTATCATGTTCAAAATGATCCAGGAAAAACTTTATTTGCAAGAGATCAAGAAAAAAATCCAAATGAATTTAAAGAAGAAAATAATAAAATTTGGTTTGCAGGTGCAGCTTTTGTAGATGAGTATGGAGATATAGAAGAAAATTTAAAAGTAATAAATACGGGAAAAGTGGACAAGTATGGAAGTTTTGAAATGGATAGCGATGGAAATTCTGTCTATAAAATTCTTGGAGCAAATAAAAATCTTCTCGGTAAAACTTTAGAAATTGCAGCACTTGATGGAGCCTCAAACTTTACAAATCTTTACAGGATAAAATTTGACAACGAAGTAAAAGATGGAAAGTTAGCTTATTTCTTAGAAGGCAAAGAAGATGAAAAGCTTGGAGAAATTGATGCATCTAAACTTAAAAATGTAGAAATAAAAGAAGAAGATAAAAAAGATAGCTCTGAAAATAATAAAGAAGACAAAACTCACAATAATTATGGAAATCCTGAAATAAGTGTAAATAAAGATAGTTCTTATATAAAAGAACTTTCTGAAGAAGATACAAAAAGAATTATAAAACCAAGGGAAATAAAAGTTACAAATGAATTTACAGGAGAAGAAAGCACAGATTATGACTATGGAGATATTAAATCAGTAGATGAATATGGAATTCCTTCTAAATATTCTGATGGATCTTTAATGGAATTTGAAGATAGTGATGTAAGTTCATTAGAGAGCATGGGATATATTGGAAAGATTGTCCCAGATTCAAAAGGTGGCTTTGATGTAGAAGGAGAAGTTAGAAATGTATCTCCTGATGCAAAAATTTACTTTAGATCTACTAGAATGTCAAAGACAAATAAAAGAGAAGAATTGAAAAAAGTTCCTTATTCTTATGATGAAGAAAATCACAGTTTTAAATTTAACTTGTGGGGAAATAAGGATGATGTAGACAATAATAAAGGAATTGACTACAAAGGAGATATCGAATTATTTGTAGTAGACAGTGGCAAAACAAGCAAGAGTATTTTTTTAAGAATGCCAAAAGAAATAAATGAAAGTGTAGAAAAAAAGCAAAAGCCTAAACTTTTAACTTCACAAAAAAGTATTATTGAACTTGGCGAAGCAGAACTTGGTGGAGAATTAAAAGAAGAAAGGGATGAGAATGGAAATATTTTTTACAGAGTAAAGGACGAACTTAGAATAGAAAAGGGCTATGGAGTTAGAGTTATTTCTAGAAATCCTGGCAAGACTGGTTTAGATTCCAATTACACTGAAGATTTTAAAAATAATGACGAAGACACAAAAATTGTTTATGCAAATATAAAAGGTCTAGATGGTTTTAATGTAATTAGATATGAAATTTATAAATTAGATGGAAGTGAAGAATTTAAAGAAGAAAATTTAGTTGAGGAAATGGGCAAGTGTCTTTACATCGATAGAGATGGAGTTAAATTAGATATGGATCCAGATACATTTAATCCTTACAGTGATGGAGAAAATGGTGAGCTTTATGTTAGAAAAAGTCCACATATTTTGAGAGGAAGGATTGGCGATAAGGGTGGATTTAATTGGCACCTTAGAATAAATGAATCAATGATTGACCAATATTTAATTTATGGAGATTTAAAATCTGACAACTCAAAGGATTTTGAAGTTAAATTAGATGTAAGAGATAATGATGTAATGGATTGGTCTGCAAAAGACTATAAACTAAATAGTCCACAAAATGGAATTCTTTCACAATATAGAATTTATATGGACAGTGTAAAACCAGAAATTAAGTTGTCTAAAGATGCGATTGGTGAAAATGACTTTCTATTAAATTATAAAGAAGGAAAAATTTATTTGAATATTTCTGATAAAAGAGATGAAGATAAACTAGGTCGCATAGAAAAAAGTAAAATTTATGTAAATGGTAAAGAATTTGATTTTAATAGAAGTCTTGAAAATTATGCAAGAGATGGAAAAGTTGAAATAAAAGTAAGTGCTTCTGACTATGCAAGAAATACAAGTGTAAAAATTTATAACATAGATTTAGATACAGATGAAATTTCAGAAGTAGAAAATAAAAATGTAAAAATAAAAGTAAATGGAAAAGAAGAACTTGTAAAACAGGGAGAGGATTTTGTACTTCCAGAATTTACTGGACAAAATGATAGTCATAAAAAATTCACAGGATGGAATGTAAGAGGAGTTACACAAAAGCCAGGACATGTTTTTATAGCACAAGAAGATATTGAAATTGACCCAGTTTTTGAAGAAATTAGTCAGAATAGATATACTATAAAATTTGAATCAAATGGAGGAAGTGGAAAAATCCCAGATATTGTTGTAGGTGAAAACGAAGAAATAGAATTGCCACAAAATACTTTTGATGCACCAGAGAATAAAGTTTTTGATGCTTGGATAGTTTCAGGTGATAGAGATAAGAAGAATGCAGGAGATAAAATAAAAGTTGATTCAGATATAACTGTAACAGCTCTTTGGAAAGATGTAAGTGACAAAAAAGGAAAAGATGATCAAAATTCATCTAATGAAGAAAATCCAAGAGATAATAAAAGGCCATCAGATGAAGAAAAACCAAAGGATAATAAAAAACTAGCAAATGACGAAAATCCTTTAGACAATAAAAAGTCAACAGAAAGTGATACTAATGATACCAAAGAAAATTCTTTTGATAAGAAAAATAAAGATGAAAAGAATAATAAAGAAACAGGTAGAAGTCACAAGAAAAGCACAAAAGTTGATACAAGGACTTACAAAAATGATAAATCTAAAAGTTTATTCTCATCTTATGATACAAATTCAAGTAATATAGAAAATCACTGGGCAAAGGATGCTATTAATTATGTAGTAAATAAAGATTATTTCAAGAATATTGCAGAATTAAATAATTTTATGCCAGATAGAAATCTAACTAGGGCAGAATTTGTAACGATACTTGGAAGAGTTGCAAATGTAGACACAAATAAATACAAAGACAAAGTATTTAGTGATGTAGATGAAAATAAATATTATGCAGCTTATATAGATTGGGCTTATAAGAATAAAATAGCAAGTGGATTTGGCGACAATACCTTTAAACCAGACAAAGAACTTACTAGAGAAGAAATGTGTGCCTTTTTATCAAGATTTAACAAGGTTAATAAATTAAATAACAAAGAAGAAAATATTAATATTTCCTTTAAAGATGAAAAAGACATTTCAGATTGGGCAAAAGACTCTGTAAAAGAAATGGTTAGACTTGGTTTGATAAAGGGAATGGATGATGGAAACTTTAATCCAAAAGAGAAATTAACAAGAGCACAAATTTCACAAGTTGTATATAGTATGAAGTAAAGTAAATTATAAAAATTACGGTACTGTTGCAAAATAGAATAAAACAAAAAAACGGCTCGAATATGGCGAAAGCCGTTTTTTTTGTTTCGATAAAATTAAGGTATGAACAATCCATTAATTTATCAAAATAAGCTTACCTTAAATCGTTTAACTTTGTAATTAAGTTTAAACTTTAACATAAAAACTTGCTTTGATGATGGAAAAGTTGGTTTTTATACATATCCATACAAAAATAGTGCTAATAATTCCCCACCGACACTATTTATTATAGAATCTATATTATCAAGAGGATTGTTCATATACAAGCTATTCACAGTTTCTCAATTTAAAAGGTGCTTTGATTATTGTTACACTTAGATTTTAGATTGGCTTAATCAAGCTAATTTTACTACATTTTCTTTTATTCCCATTCTTCTTTTTCAAACGTACGATATATACCAAACCATTCAAAATACGAGATTCTATTTTTTAGAGTATCACTAAATCCACCTAATTATTGGACGTTTTCAAATTTTTAGTCCCGTCCCAGTACCGGAGAAATATTGTTTTAATATAATATCTCTTTTTGTCTTCTAAGCTCTTAAAAGCAAAAGAACAAGTAGAGAGTAAAGACAAGGATAAAAAGTCCATATTAGGGCAAATAAAAAGCTTTAAGACAGATGACAAATCTAAGTCAAATAAGAAAGACCATAGCAAAGGTGCAGAGAGATAAATATCGGCAGTCTTCGGACTGCCTTTATTTTTTTTCTAATTCATATACACCAACAAAAATATCTATGCATATCTATTTAAACAACACAAGATATGAGTGTATAAATAAAAAAATAGTTTAATCACTGCAATCACAATCTAAATTGTGATGTTCGCAAGCTAAACTACGAACCTCACTAGGAAGTTTTCCTTTATATCTTTTGTAATAAATGGAAAATTTGCTATGGGATGTGTATCCAACAGATTCGGATATTTCCTTTATAGGTAGTTCGGTATTTAAGAGAAGAGTTTCAGCTACATTCATTCTTTTTCTTTGGGTGTATTCTGTAATGCTTTGACCATATTTTTCTTTAAACAAATTTTTTAATTTTGTTCCGCTCATTTTAGATATTTTTTCAAGGGTTTCTTGATTTACATTCATGGCGAAATGATCATCTAAGAATCTTGCTACATCTTCTAGTGCTTTATTATCATCAGATTCAATTTTATATTTTTTCCTATTTAAGTAGGTATTGATTACAATACTTATCCATTCATTTGCTTTGGCTTTAAAGAAAAAATCAGCGGCAGGGGCGTCCATCTTACAATTTAATATTTCCATTGCCACTTTTTCTAAGGATTTTGTAAGAATTATTTGATTCGGTTGAAGTAAAGCTGAATAAAATGATTCTGGATTAATGTTAATAGATGCTAAATGTTTTTCTATTAGCTCTTTTTTAAAACCGATAGAAACAGCAAGATAATAGCAGTTATCATGTAATAAAAATAGGAAGTCATCTCTTATATTATCAAAATCAAGAGTACATAATGAGTTTGCGGTAAGAGTTTGATATGGATTAAATTTTTCTCCATTTGCGCTGACTATGTAGCTTGTGTATATTGAAACATGATCTGCCATACTATAAGTATTATTTTGAACTACTTCTTCTCTAATATAAAAGTCATGGACATCAATAATAAATCCGTCTCCTTCATAAAACCAATACAAGCCATCTGCATAAGTTAAATCTTCTTTACTCCAACAAAAAGTGTGTCCTGCGCTTGAATACTTCTTATTGTTTTTACATTCATCTACATTCATATAATCTTTTACAAAATCATAATATGTCATAACGCATCTATCCCTTTTAGACAATATTCCAATTAGCCTTATTAATCCAAAACCATTGTATTAGTAATTATAACAGATGTATAATGGAAAAGCAATGATACTTATTATCAAATAAGTAAATTTACATCTAAAAGGGATATCAAAGAAAGGAGATATGATTATGAAGATTTATAAAAAGCTATTTGTTTATGTACAGGATAAAAAATATCTTGGCTTTTTAGCTATAGTTTTTTCTGCTATATCTGCTGTACTTACGGTATATGGATATTATTTAATCTACAAATTTCTGGATAAGTTAATAATTAATTCAAATTTATCTGGTGCAGAGAGCTTAGCATTAAAATCTGTTATTACACTAACAATTGGAGCGGTATTTTATTTTGTTTCAGGAATGTTTTCACACATCTTGGGATTTAGGCTTGAAACAAATTTAAGAAAAAGAGGGATAGATGGTTTAGAGAAAGCTAGTTTTAGGTTCTTTGACTTGAATCCATCTGGTCAAATAAGAAAGATAATAGATGACAACGCCGCACAAACTCATCAGGTTGTAGCTCACATGATTCCAGATAGCTCTCAGGCAATAGTTACACCTATACTTGTCCTTGTACTAGGCTTTATAGTAAGTATAAGAGTTGGCATAACCTTGCTTGCTCTTACAATAATTGGTGGCTTAATTTTAGGGGCAATGATGGGTGAACAAGAATTTATGAAGATATACCAAGAAGCCTTATCTAAACTAAGTGCTGAGACTGTTGAATACGTTAGAGGAATGCAAGTTGTAAAAATATTTAGAGTAAATGTTGAGTCATTTAAAAGTTTTTATAAGGCTATAAAAGATTACTCAAAATATGCTTATAATTATTCGTTATCTTGTAAAAAGCCCTATGTTTGGTATCAGTGGTTATTTTTTGGACTGATTGCAATTTTAATTATTCCTATAGTTTATTTTATGACAAGCTTAGGTAGCGACAAGGTGATTTTACTTGAGCTTATAATGATTTTATTTTTATCGGGAGTTCTCTTTGTTTCATTTATGAGAATGATGTGGTACTCCTTGTACATTTCTCAAGGCAATTATGCAGTAGATACTTTAGAGGTGCTTTACGAAGATATGCAAAAAGACAAATTGGTGCATGGCAATGTCAATAATTTTAAAAACTATAATATAGAATTTGAGAATGTTAGCTTTGCTTATAACGATAAAGCTGTCATTGAAAATTTATCCTTTAAATTAGAAGAGGGAAAGTCCTATGCACTAGTTGGTTCATCTGGATCAGGCAAATCTACGGTAGCAAAACTTATATCAGGTTTTTACAATGTTAATGAAGGATGCATAAAGATAGGCGGGATACCAATAAGTGAATATTCTGACGAAGCCTTGATTAAAGCCATTTCCTTTGTTTTTCAAGATTCAAAATTATTCAAAAGAAGTATTTATGATAATGTTGCTTTAGCTAATAAAGATGCGACAAGAGATGACGTTATGAGAGCCTTAAAATTAGCAGGATGCGATTTGATATTAGAAAAATTCCCAGAAAGAGAAAATACAATCATAGGCTCAAAAGGAGTTTATTTATCTGGTGGAGAAAAACAAAGAATTGCAATTGCTAGAGCGATTTTAAAGGATTCCAAAATTATTATTATGGATGAGGCATCGGCATCTATTGACCCAGATAACGAGTATGAACTACAAAAAGCTTTCAAAAATCTTATGAAGGATAAAACAGTTATCATGATTGCTCACAGGCTATCTACAATTAAAGACCTTGATGAAATACTTGTTATGAATAGGGGAAAAATTATAGAAAGAGGTTCTGATGAAGAGTTAATGTCAAGAGATACAAGGTATAAGAGATTGCAAGAGATGTTTAACAGTGCGAATGAATGGAGGGTTTCAAATGAAGGAATTTTATAAAAAAAGATTTGCTCTTACAGATAAAGGAGCGAGAAATTTAAGCAAAGCAACACTGTCCTCATTTCTCGTTTATTGTATAAACATGCTTCCTGCCATATTACTAATGATTTTTGCTCAGGAAGTTTTGGAAAATATTGGCAAGAGCAAGGGGTTTTATATAGTATTCTCAGCCTTGACCTTGCTAGCAATGTATATTTTGCTTTCTATCGAATACGATAAATTGTATAGCACAACCTATCAAGAAAGTGCAGATTTAAGAATAAGGACAGCGGAGAATTTATCAGAACTACCTCTGTCATACTTTTCTAAACATGATATTTCAGACCTAGCGCAAACAATCATGTCTGATATTGAAGGAATAGAGCATGCAATGAGCCACTCAATACCAAAGGTGGGCGGCATGGCACTCTTCTTCCCACTTATATCCGTCATGATGCTAATGGGTAATGTCAAGATGGGCTTAGCTGTAATTATTCCATCTCTTTTAAGCTTTATATTCATACCCTTATCTAAAAAATATCAGGTTAAGGGACATAAAAGATATTATGATGTCTTAAGAAAAAACTCAGAAAGTTTTCAGGAAAATATAGAAATGCAAATGGAGATTAAAGCCTATGGCTTATCAGAGGAAATGAAAGAAAAGCTATATGAAAAAATGGATAAAAGTGAAAAAGTGCACTTAAAAGCGGAAATAACTACAATTTTAACTATGTCTATATCTTCAATATTTAGTTTTATATCTCTTGCCGTTGTGATATTTGTCGGCGTAAATCTAATTATTAATAAAGAGATAAGTTCTCTCTACCTTGTAGGATATTTACTAGCGGCGATAAAGCTAAAAGACTCTCTAGATGCATCTAAAGAGGGCATGATGGAGATATTTTATTTATCGCCAAAAATTGAAAGACTAAAAGAAATTCAAAATCAAAATTTACAGGAAGGCGAAGACTATAATTTGAAAAAATTTGATATTGATCTAAAAGATGTTGAGTTTGCCTACAATAAAGACGCAAAAGTTTTAAATGGCCTAAGCTTTAAAGCTAAGCAGGGAGAGGTTACTGCTTTAGTAGGTGCAAGCGGATGCGGTAAAACAACCATCTTGAAACTTATATCAAGACTTTATGATTATGATGAGGGAAAAATCTTAATCGATGGTAAAGATATAAAAGAAATATCAACAGAATCCCTTTTTGATAAGGTCTCTATAGTTTTCCAAGATGTAGTTCTCTTTAATCAAAGCGTTATGGAAAATATTAGGATCGGAAAGCAAGATGCAAGTGATGAAGAAGTTAAAAGAGCAGCACAACTTGCAAATTGCACAGATTTTATAGAAAAAATGGATAAGGGTTTCGATACAGTTATTGGTGAGAACGGTGCTGAGCTATCAGGCGGAGAAAGACAAAGATTATCAATAGCCAGAGCCTTCTTAAAAGATGCACCGATATTGATCTTAGATGAGATAGCAGCAAGCCTTGATGTTGACAACGAGAAAAAAATTCAAGAATCATTAAATAATTTAATTAAAGATAAAACTGTTGTCATCATTTCACACAGAATGAAATCCATAGAAAATGCAGACAAGATAGTAGTTCTTGAAAAAGGAAGAGTAGAAAGCCAAGGCAAGCATGAAGAGCTTTTACAAAAATCAAAAGTTTACAAGAATTTAATAGAAAAAACAAAAATGGCAGAAGAATTTATTTATTGAGGAGATTAAAAATGGAACAAAACATGAAAGAACAGTTGTTAACCAAGAAGCCATTGTCTTTAATGTTTCAATTATCTATACCAGCAGTAATTGGGATGGTAGTTATAGGCCTATATCCACTTATGGATGGAATATTTGCTGGACAAATAATTGGTGAGAATGCTATGGCGGCTTGCTCAATAGCTATGCCACTTACATTTTTTAATAATGGGATTGCAACGCTTATAGGGATAGGTTCGGCATCCATTTTATCAAGAGCCATGGGAAAAGGTGATAATGATACTATAGACAAACTTATGGGAAATCTTATCTATTGGGTTATCTTTTTTTCAACGATTATAACAATAGGAGGAATACTTCTAGGACCATATTTTTTAGATTTAGTTGGAGCAACAGGAGAAATAAAGGCATTAGGAATAAGATATTTAAGAGTAATATTTATAGGTTCAATATTTGTAAACTTTACCCAGTCAGCTAATATGGTAATGCGTGGTGAAGGTCTTATGAAAAGAGCAATGACTATTATGGGACTTGGTGCCTTTATCAATATAGCTCTTGATCCAATACTAATGAAATTAATGGGTGATTATGCCATTGAGGGAGCAGCTATAGCAACTGTAACAGCACAAATAATTCAAGCTATTATTACTCTTTATTATTTTAAAAATAAAAGTGAAAATGTAAAAATAGGGAAAATAAAAAAAGAAAAAGATATATCAAAGGAAATGTTTGGAGTAGGAGTATCAGCTATGATTATGCAAGTATTTTTCATGGTTCAGCAAACATTGCTTTATAGACAAGCTTTTAAATACGGAGGAGATTCAAATGCAATATTAATGTCAGCAACTTTGAGATTTTATGGATTTTCATTTATACCAATTTGGGGAATGAGTCAGGGGTTACAGCCGATTATTGGTACAAACTTTGGAGCAAAACAATACGATAGAGTAAAGGAAACTATGAAGATATTTTCTATAGGAGGAACAGTACTTGCAGCAATTTTTTGGTTACCAGCACAAGTATTTTCAAAACAGTTACTTGGTTTATTTAAAGTAAGTCAGGATATAATTTCAAGCGGAGTTAATAATTTCAGAATGTTCTATTCAGTATTTATTCTTTATGGAATTATGATTATGACAATAACTTTTTTCCAAGCGATAGGGGATGGAAAAAAAGCTGGAATGATTGTAATGTTAAGACAGCTAATACTACTTGCTCCAGCCTTACTTATATTACCAAGAGTATTTGGAGCAGGGGCTGTTTGGTGGACAGAACCAGTTGTAGATTTTACTATGATAATGGTAGGTTTAGCAATGCAAGCAAAGGCTCTTTCAAATATGAATGTAAATGATTAAAAATAAAATAAAAAGAAAAACAAAAATAGCAGAAGAATTTATTTATTAGTAGGTTAAAATGGATAATAAAAAATTAAAAGTAAAAGATTTAGTAAGCATTGGTGTTTTTACTGTAATATATTTCGCCTTGATGTTTGGAATTGGCATGATGGGCATGATTCCGATATTGTTTTTAATATACCCGACAGTATTAGCCATAGTTGCAGGAACTGTAGTTATGTTATTTATGACTAAGGTTCAAAAACCATGGGCGTTATTTATATTCGGTATGATATCACCGCTTGTGATGTTTGCTATGGGACATACTTATGTAGTGCTGGTGATTTCATTGATAGTAATGATAATAGCTGAGTTGATTAGAAAGATTGGAAATTATAATTCCTTTAAATATAACATGTTAGCTTATGCAGTATTTAGCACATGGATTTGTAGCTCTTTAATGCAAATGCTTTTAGCAAAAGAAAAATATATGGAAATGTCTATGACAATGATGGGAAAAGATTATGTTGATGTATTAGAAAAGTTGATAACTTATCCTCACATGGCTTTAGTAGCCTTAGGTGCTTTCTTAGGAGGAATAATTGGAGCATATATAGGCAAGGCTCTATTGAAGAAACACTTTGAAAAAGCAGGCATTGTATAATGCCTACCTTTTCTTCAAATGCTCCCTTTAATCCAAATCCGATCAGCAAAATATTAGTAGTATTCCTTACAGGGTTAACAGTAATGCATGGCATAAATATCCGTTTTGAACTAGCTATTGTCTGTATATTTTTAATTTTGTTTTATTTGAATGGATATAAAAAAACACTTTTCAAATGGATAGTTTTATGTGGAATACTTTACTCCTTGCCTAATTTTATGATTCTATCTACACTAAACCCAATAATTAAGATGTTTTTAAGTATACCTATTGTGATTAGGATGTTTATTTTGCCATTTATGGCTGCTAGTCTTATGATAAAAACTTCTGACGTAGGCACAATAATTTCATCGATGGACAAGCTTAAGATTTCAAAAAAACTATCCATACCTATTGCGGTTATGTTTAGATTCTTCCCATCTTTTAAAGAGGAGAAGAAAAATATCAAAATGGCTATGAGAGTAAGAGGAATAAATTTTAAAAATCCAATCGAATATATTGAATATGTTTCAGTGCCACTACTAATTATATCTTCTAACATAGCAGATGACATTGCTAAAGCGGCAGAAACAAAGGCGATAGAAAATCCAATTGCCAAGACAAGATATATTCGAGTAAAGATACAGCTAATTGATTTTGTTTATGTATTAGCAGTTGCTGGACTTATTGTGGGAGGCTTAATATGGTTGAAATAAAAAATTTAAGTCTCGATTATGGTGAAGAGCATATATTAGATGATATATCACTATCCATAGCCGAGGGAGAGTGCGGACTATTTACAGGAAAAAGTGGAAGTGGTAAGTCATCTTTAATAAATTCAATCAATGGATTAGCTGTAAGGTATGATAACGCAAAGACAAAGGGCGAAATAATTATTGATGGCAAGAATATAAAAGATTTGGAGCTTTATCAAATCTCAATACTTGTCTCAACTGTTTTTCAAAATCCTAAGACATATTTTTTCAATATAAATACGACATTAGAATTATTGTTCTATTTAGAAAACATTGGACTTGCAAGAGAAGAAATGGACAGGCGTTTGAAGGACATGCTAGAAATATTTCCGATAAAAAATCTTTTGAACAGAAATATATTTAATTTATCTGGCGGTGAAAAACAAATTCTTTGCATTGCCGCATCTTATATAGCAGGCACAAAGATCATAGTTATGGATGAGCCTTCATCGAATTTAGATATTAAAAGCATAAGTGTTTTGGCAAAGATGCTAAAGATATTAAAAGAGAAAGGCATAAGCATAATTGTTGCAGAGCATAGAATTTATTATTTGATGGACATAGTTGATCGTGTATTTTTGATAGATAAAGGTAAACTTAAAAAAATTTATAGGAGGAGTGAATTTTTAAAGCTAGATAAAAATGAATTGAACGCTTTAAGTTTAAGGGATAAAGAATTAAGTAAATTAGAAGTTCCTTATTTAAAAGACGGTGGAGAATATCAGATAAAAAATCTTAGCTACAAATTTACTGATGATGAGTGTTTAAGTATAAAAGACATCTCATTTAAGCTTGGTAAAATTTATGGCATAATAGGATCCAATGGACGAGGAAAGTCAACGCTTTTGAGATGCTTAATAGGTCTTGAGAAAAAATCAAAAGAAGGAATTTATTTTAAAGGAGAAAAACTATCCAAGAAAGAAAGGCTGAAAAAATCTTCACTTGTTATGCAAGACGTAAATCATCAATTATTCACAGATGAAGAATTCAAAGAGCTTAGTATAGGAGTAAAGAATTTTGATGAAGAAAAGGCAAAAATCATTTTAAAAGATTTAGGCTTAGACGAATTTAGAGAAAGGCATCCAATGAGTTTGTCAGGAGGACAAAAGCAAAGACTTGCAATAGCCTCCATAATGTGTAAAGACTCTACTTTTGTTTACTATGATGAGCCCACTAGCGGCATGGATTATGCTAATATGATAAAAATATCTGAACTGATTAAAAAATATAGAATTAAAGATAAAATAATTTTTATTGTTTCCCATGATATAGAATTTTTAAATGAAGTGGCAGATGAGATTTTTGAATTGTAAATTAGAGTCTGTTAAACCTGTCTATAGAACTGGAAGATTATTTAAAAATTTAAAAGATACTAAGACATATTGATATTTATTAGAGAATTAACTTCAGGATTTTACGGTATTTATAAACTTCATAATATGTATTTATAGTATTAATATTTTTCGTATCTTTAGGGAAATTCTTTATTGACTTACCATAATTAAAGAGATGACAGATAAAATAAGGTGATGTTATAGAATAGATGATTCTACTCTGTAACATCATTTTTTTATCAAGTATTTAAGTTTAGCCCTATTGATAAGAGACATATTTCACTTATTATATTTTCTTTTCCTCTGTGGTGGAATCTGTTGTAGTTTAAGCCTGACTTTATTTTGGAAAATGCTCCTTCGGCTTGAATTGATCTATTTATTCTTTCTTCTATTCCTTGGTCGGATATTATGCTTTTTAGGAATTCTTCTCTATATTTTTGAAATGTTTCTGCTATGTAGATTCCCTTGCTTTTTTGTCCTTCTTTGTTCCA
>OBDG01000085.1_pt1 | contig 31212 bp, 30 predicted proteins | sample 1481331 | NCBI WGS metagenome assembly OBDG01 (sample SAMN00990124, study PRJEB22392) | human gut metagenome
ACTCCCCCTAAAATATACATAGTGTCTACACACCCTGCAATAATCTACACTTGAACTGTTTCCACAGAGAGTTTTCCAAATAGAAAAATGGCTTCTAAGATTTCTTTTAAAATCCTAAAAGCCATTGATTTCAACAGTCTTATGACCTCTTATCTTATTTTCTTGACATCAATACTATAATTAGTCATAACATGTATCAAGACCACTCTGACGATAGCAATACATCAGGAAGAGAGCCTTCACACTCGTTGCACGGTGGAAGTTGCAAAAGAAATGATATATTCGGGTGCATATCAAAGCCCGTTCAATTAGAATATACACTACTTCTGCTGCTTCATCTCCATCATTTCATGAACAAACTGTTCCGGTAAGTCAGCATGAATATTGTGGCTTGATTCATAACCTGATTTAAGAGTACTGTTTTTAATTAACGCATGCACTTCTTCTGCATCTTTTTCGTCCATAGCAGATAGTAATATTCCATTATGATCATAATAGCTCGGCACGGTTTCATTTGAAGGCGCAACATGAAGAATGATTGTCGGACATTCTATTTCGCTCAACATCTTTTTCTGGTCAACTCCATAAAACCAGGAAAAATCGTAAAAAGCCTCTCCGAATCGAAGATCATAGTTCCCTGTTCCGTCCTGCATATTACTTGTTAAGAATATCATTCCATTCAAACCGATTTCAGGAGGATAATACCAAACAATTGGCATTTTGCTACTATTTTCTCTGATTCTCTTGGAAAAAGGATTTTTAACTATAAAGTCCCAATTATCTTTTCCATCTTTATTAAAAAGTGATTTCATGTAAGTATGATCAAGATAATATCTCGTATAATTCTTCTCCGCTTGCTGCGACAGAAAATCATGGATTGTCTTGAACTCAAGATAAGAAAAAGTATTTTCTGCTCTAGCAGGCTCTGTAGAGAAGAAAGGTCCATCTTCAAGGAGAAGCCCTTTTACCTGTTCCTTTTCCTTTGCAGCTATTGCCGCTGATATCAAAGCACCTGAGGAATGTCCTGAAAGATATGTTTTCTCACCAATCACATCACGCATGAAGTCGATCAAATCATCACGAATAGGAATTAGCTGATACTTATCAGGATGTTTAGACGATTTTCCATGTCCGTAGCAGTCTATTGCAAAGATGTGAAAATGATTCGATAGTTTCGGTAAAACCTTCGCATAATCTTCTTTTGATACTATCTGACCGTGAATTAGTAAAAGCGGCTCCCCATTATCAGGTCCTTCTAAGTATGCTATTTCATTGCCATCAGTCGTCTCGTACACTTTTTCTGTAAATCCTAATTGCTTCCCCTTTTTCTTCATAAACCGATCATTTCCATAATCAAAGTGAAGCGTTCGATATGCAAAACCCACTAGAATCACAACTATTACAATCAAAATAACCATAATAATTTTTAATCGTTTCATACGTTTCATAATATCATTCCTTTAATTGCCTGTAGCATCTCAGCCATTTTATCACCACTTATCAATGCTATTCCCTGATTTTGGTCACCCAGCAGGAGAATTGTGTCACCACTTTCTATATGGAACAAATTTCTTGCCTCTTTTGGAATTACAATCTGTCCTTTTGAGCCAACTTTTGCAGTCCAAGCATAAAGCCCCTGTTCGTTTTTCTCAGTTTTATTCTCATATTCCAAGTTACTATGATATTGCTTGCTTTTTTTCATATTTTATCTCCTTGAGGGTTAGTATTCTTTGTTATACATTTCATACTAATTATATCATGAATTATTGCCTTGTCAAATAAAAATATGTTAATACCACTCGACAATGCCGTAGCAATTTCATATGCTTTTTATGTTTAAAGTATTCCTACAAAAAATCACCCCGCCATTTCCTGACGAGGTGCCCTATTTTAATATATTCTTTTCATCCATCTCCTTTTATCGCAAGGCCTGATTTGAATTCCACAACCTATTTCTCATCGTAAACCGTAATCTTTTCACTAAGTCGTCTGACCAGACGTTCAGTGTATTCGGTAATCTACCTGACCTGTTTATCGAGAAATATACAATTGCAAACAGTTTTATTGTCTGAATATCTCCAAAGCCACCTCCGACTACATTTCTGAAGTCTCAATACGTCAAAAAGCAGTTCCATAGTTACATTTCCAGAAGACAAAACTGTTTTTAAAAGATCTAAAAATGAGATTACGATGATGCACTTTTTCTTGGCAATACCATCAAAACCCGTTTATTTCAAGGCTTTTCTATACAGTTTAGTCCCTCACCTTGACATCAATACTATCGTCTCTACATCTGGTAGTTAGGTTATATCTTATTTGTCTCTTATAACACAAAACAGCAACTTATATCTATTTTGTATTATAATTGTCTTCTCTAACAACTATTCTGATCAGGCTATTTTTACATTTTATAGATGTCATCTATTTTATTAATTTACTATAACCATTCATATAGCTTGAAGTTTCATATATTATTAATCTATAATGAGCAGCCTAATAGTATCCACCCTGCTCACTCCACATAAAATATCCATAGTCTCTACATACTCTGTTATAATCTACACTCTAACTGTTCCCACAAGGTATTTTTGAATAGAAAAATGGCTTTTAAGATTACTTTTAAAATCCTAAAAGCCACCTGTCTCAACAGTATTCTAACCTCTTATCTTATTTTCTTGACATCAATACTACACTCTCCACATACTCATCATTGTCCAAACTAAATTTCTTACTATCTTTAAGCTCTAACAAACAAAGTATTCTTATCTAGAATAATTAAGCCCCAAATAGGTTTACAATATATTTTCCCGATTGCCTAAGTTTAATGAATCATATCTTTGTAAAATTCATCTACGATTATAAGAGTATTTCCTTATAAAAACTGTCTAAAAAATATTTGTAATCCAGCCATTTCCCTATGCCGTTCAATAGTCCTTTAACAAACTTTCTAGCCATTCTATATTAGAAATCGATGAATTATCTACCGCGTCATCAGCAATATTTGTATGTGGACACGCAGAACATAATGGATTGTCTCCATTATTCCGTCCGCTATATACACCATTATTTTTAATTTCTTTTTCTATTTTCCCATTAACAATTTCAAAATGCAAAGAAGTTTCATCTGCATAGCCAGTATCTGGAATAAAACGCTCTGTAAAAGCAAAGTATTTTACCGTATTTCCTTCAAGAAACTTGTCGAAATAGTCTTTGCGGATAAAGACAGTTCCACCGATAGGGTCTCTATAATATGAATTCTTATTGTTGTTACATATTATCACTTTTTCTTTATCTTGAGTTTCCCATGATAAATCCGAAACATTCAATTTGAGATTAAAAAATCTAATAATATTCGATGGTGGTAATACTAATGAAGTCTCCTCAAAAACTTCAGATTGATTATTAATATTTTTTACATTCTTGCAAAGCCAAGGTTTTGATTCATTATCAGGATATGAATTCAAATTGCCAATATATTCTTCTAATTCAATGGTCAGATAGTGAGCATTACCATCATCGTATATTGTTTCATTTTCCGAAGAGCAACACCACAAATCATATGTATCTTTCCATCTTGTTTCATATTTATCTTCCTCATGTAGAGATACTCTACCAGCCAACATTACCCATTTTTGATGTTTTAATTCAACTGTTTCAAGAAGATGCAACACATTTCTTCTAGTTAATTCAACATTTCCTACCCAACAAACATCACGCTGCACAGGCATCTCTAAGGAATTTATTGCATAATCTCCCAGTCTCTCTATAAAATCTTGATATGTTGGAATTGGTGCTGTAATAATAACATCTTCTCCATATTCCAAAGGATCATACACCTCATATCCGATACTATTCTGAATATTATTATATGTTGCAAACTGATTTGTATAATAGTTACACATCAAGCTCCCATAATATAATCCTGTTGCAATATCTACCCCCTTCATATAGACAGAATGATGAAAATCTCCTTCACGAATATTCATAGATTTTCTATCTGCTGAGATATTGTAATATTCGAAAACATATCTAAAAACTTTTTCAAAGCTTTCCATAAAAGAATTCATATCCAATGTTTTAATCTCTGCTATAGACTCTATCTCTGGCATAATTCTATTTTCGAATGCTAACCAACCGCTGCATTTCCCACCACATACACAGAAGTATTTATTATAGAGATAATTATTTATACTACTAATTTCATTCTTGTCATTTGCAAGAAATTTCGTATACATATTAATATGATCTTTTCCCCAATATCTAAATGGTAGAAAATCTTTATTCATAATATCCACATAAAATAATATGTCACTTAAATAATCTGAAACAACTGCATCTTCATTATATTTAAATAAATTCTTCCTATTCCAATTTATATAAGAATAAGGCTTGCCAAAGTAAGCCGAAATTCTACGGAGACTTTTTGCGTTTAGATTATCCTGTCCTGCAATAATCTTCTTGTAGAAATCTATAATTTTACTGTTGTCCTTTCTCATTTGACTCAGAACATATATAACAGCCTCTTGTATATAAAAATCAAAAATTCTATTATATTCAAGAATAACCCTATCGACATAACACTCATTCTTAGAAACCACCTCATATAACAATTTCATTGCTAAACATCTAACATCCTTATTAGGTGCTGCACAGCAGAGTAATGAAAAATAAAATGCTTCGTCTTCTCTTTTGTCAGTTCTGTCATTTAATGTTGTAAAATACAACACATTTTTCAGTCTATTCTTTATACCATTTTGGAAATGATATCCAGCCAATATGTTTGATAGCTCACATAACCTTTCACGGCTTTCACAATAATAATCAAATAAGTAGTTGCTACAGTTAAATGGTTTGTCAGTATATCCTCCCATCGACTGCAACAAATCACTATGGTCAATAGGTTTAAACATCTCCAGAAAGACTTTAATATCATCACGTTTAAAATGAACTTTAACCAATGTATTAAAATCCAAGTGTTCAATTAGCTCTGTATCTTTTATTAAGTCCTTTATTTTCTTATAATCTGGAGATATATTATCGAATATTGCTATAATTAAAGCTTCTTCAAGATTGTACAAAGATTCTACTTTTGATTTTATAATACTAATCTGTTCCTCGTAATTTTTTCCACTAATATCTTCAAATAAGGAACGAGCAATCAAAAAATCTGTCAAAGAATCAATAATAAAATGATAATACTTTTCATCATCACTTTCATAAGCACCCATAAAACCCATCTGTATCATGGATGAAAGAAAATTTTCCCCGGTTTTAATTACCGACAGTAAACTAGTCTCATCAATACGCTTTTTCGCATTTCTATACATCCATTGAGCAACTCTTTTTGTATCTTTCCAAACATCTATACCTTGACAAGTCAAACTGTCCTTAAATACCTTACCTATAGTTTTTTTTATATATTGCTCCAAAATAAAAGTAATAGACGCAATTCCATTTTCAGTTTTAGCGACAAGTTTTTGTGACGATAGAACATCACATAACATACTTAACAATAACGCATTATTCGAATACAAAATATCTTCGTACATATAAACATCCGGCACAGATAGCCTTAGTATTTCACTTAATGCTGATTCAAAAGATACACCTGGAAACTTATACTCATATTCTGATATTTCTTGATACTTTTTAAGAATCACATTATCCATTGAATTTGTTCTGTATGATATTATGATTCGTATTCTTGGATATTTCTTAAGCTCCGTTAAAATATCTATTAAATTATTCTGTCCTTCCTCTGATATTTCATTTATTGCATCAAAAACAAAAACAAATCCTTCATCACTTGCTTTTATTATTTCTTCAACATTAATATTGTTTGTATTCTTTTCAAACTTTCCATATATGCATAAATGCTCAATATTATTCTGCTCCAATTGTTCTTCGAAACATTTTATAAAATAGCTCTTGCCAATACCCCCTTCTCCTGAAATTAAGCAAAAACTATGAAGACTCATATATGTTTCTATTTCATATAGGCTTAATCCGTGCCAAGATCCTTTCAAATTCCGTATATCTGAGATTTTTTTTGCAATTTCTTCTATGAAAGCTGACTTTTCAGAAAAAAATGCATCATACGTTGCCAACACTTTTTCTAACGATGATATTTCATGTTCTGCTTCCTTATCTTTTTGATATCTTCTAATTTTCGGAAGTTCTCCCATAAGATAATCCATAAACTCTGGATTTTCCCATTCCATGACATAAGCAGGATTACTAATTGCATTCATTCTATCTTTTTGATTTTTATTCAATACTCTGTAATCCATAAGAACCTCCTTACTCCAAAATAATTTATATTTTATTTCATAAGCTGAACATACCTTAAGCTGCTATATTATCCACGTTTCATATTTCTCCCAAAATATCTAAGTGCCTCCATAATTAACTATTTCCTTCTCGATTAACTATTTCCTTCTCGGTTATACATTTATACTGCTTTGAATCCTCTAATTTTTGATTATTGTGGTTTTTTCCAGCATCAAGACAGCACATTCTCTCAACCTTTGAATATATTATTATTTCATATCAGGATATCATCTTAAAATGCTTCAACGCGGCCAAAATAGCTTCTTCCTTTTCAATTGGACACTGTGGCACTTTTTGATTTCCATTTTTTGATATATTATAGTGTTTCCTAACTTCTAAACCATATTTTCTCTTCACTTGTGCAATATAAAGTGTCGATACCTTAAAATCATACTTCTCGAGCACATAATTCTGAATTTGTTCATAAGTAGCTTTACTTTCAGCACTTGTCAAGTCCATATCATCCATAGGAAGTTCTACACTGATATGATTCTTTGAGTCCAGTTTGGAAAGCAACACGATTGTCTCCACGTGGCTTGAGTGGTCAGTATTGATAAAATCAGAGATTTTGAGAAGGCTTGGTATGTGGGAATAGGTCAAGGCGATAAGTTCGATAAACTCGGATGGTTGAATCTCATTATTTAATCAAATTACTACTGATTCTATCAAATGTTTCTTCTCTTAACTTCCAAATACCTGCATATGGCTGTTCAACATAAAGACTGTTTTTGTCTTTATATAAATACGCAATGCTTGGACTTTCTTCTGCATTTTTATAATGAAATTTAACGATAATATAATTCTTTATATTTGTGGGTTGATCATTAACACTTTCCTTACCGGTATCATTGGTGTTTTCCTTAATCTCTTCAATTATGCCGGATATTTCATCTTTATTCTCAATTTTCAAAATTTCTTCTGAAGTGTTTTTCATAATTTCAATTTCTTTTATTTCTTCGGCTTTTGGTAGAAGTATTTTTTTATTACTGCCATTACTGCCACATGCAGTTAATGACAAAATAGTTATTAAAACGAATGCTATTCCAATATATTTTTTCATAATTTTCATCTCCATTTTCGTTTTATTGTAATGCTATCTCAGTACAATTATTTTCTTTTTTAAGTCTGATTTACCCAATTTCTTTTGAAAGAATAGCTATTGCTTCCACATGGCTTGGGTGTTAGTGTGGATAAGGTTTAATATTTCTCAAAAACCTCATATGTGGGAATATGTTAATCAATAAGCATCTTATAATTATTATATCATTTTAGAACTAAGAAAAAACAGCCCTACATAATGCTCATTGAAAGAGAAACTGGTTTAGAATTCTTTAAATTACATGAAAAAGTCTATGAGTTTAATGCTCACAGCCTTTTTCTTATATACTCTTGAAAGTATTATCTGAGTTTTCGTTTATTGTTTTAAGACCACTTTTTATTGCTACTAAAACTCCTGCAATCATAAATACAAATACTATTATTAGAGGGATATAATTCATATTTGTTATCAGACCTTTTATCGCAAATGCTAATTCATAGTTACTTCTATAGGCTCTCAATGCAATTCCAATAATGAACATAAAGATATAGGCTAAGAAAATATTTTTAAACAATATTTTCCCCTCTCCGAAGACCATTTTTTCCATTTGTTTTTCTTTCATACCTGCTGTTGATAGAAGTTTAAAATCATTGGATCTTGCCCTAAGGTTTCCTTTAAAACTATTATAGGCGTTGGAAAGAGCAATCGTTATAAGAATGATTTGGATAGCTAGATTTAGAAGTCTTTCATTCCTTGTTTGCTCTTTACTTACTGCTTCTCTTAAAATTTCTGTAGCTGTTCCATGGTCAGACTTTGGTACATAATTTGAAATTACTTTTTCGGCATCTTCAAATACTTTTTCTTTATTATTATCAGCCTTTATTTTTACAAAATAATAGTAAACAGGATCTGATTTATCTATTCCATATTCACTGATAAATTTCTTCATATTACTTGTGCTTGTGTAGATGGGTATTTCATTGTTATTATAGGCTTCTAAATCATAAGGTATCTCTTCTATACTTGCATCTATTTTTAAATTTATTGGCTTTCCTTCTGCATTATATTTTAAAGTAACTTTTCCTGTATCCTTATCAGAAATTTTTATATACTCGCTAAAAGCATAAGGCGTTCTACTGTCTTTTCTTATCTTATTAAGCAATAAGTAAGATGCATTAGGGATGTTATTTTCTTTTAAAATTTTTTCAAAATCTTCATCTGTTAAAGCATATAAACTTGCATATAGTCTATCTTTTGCTATTTTCCCACTATCAAGAGAATTTTTTAAGTCTTTAGAAATAAAGTCTTTATTATCGTCAAGGTAAAACTTAGTGTCATTTCTTTGATATAGGTGAAGCTCTTTTATTCCGTCAACTTTTTCTAAATCAGCTAATAAGTTTTCATCTAAATTCTTATCAGTGTAAATACTTGAATTAAAATTGTAAGGACTCTTATAAGAGTTATATTTTTCATTCAAAGCTCTATAGGACTGGCTAACTAAGACTGTGGTCAGTACAAAGGCAGACAGAACCATTGAAATTACAATAATTCGATAGGTTGAACGATAAGACCTGTAATAATCTTTTGCTAAAGTTTTTTCTATAGATCCATTTATTTTTGATTTTCCTAATTTTATATTTTTTTCTGTAATACCATTTAAGCCTTCTATTATTTTTATTTTTGCACTTTTCCTAGCAGGGATTATCGCAGATAAATAAACTGTTAGGATTGACAATAATATAATCATTATTATAGAAATAGGGTTTGGATAGACGAAATAAAAACCTGGGGATTTTAAACTTTCTCCCAATATCTCAGACATATTTTTATAGGATATTGAATTATTAAGCCACATCAAGTATAAGAGAAGATTTGCAAATGCCAAAGATAGAATTGTTCCCAAGGCTATTGGTAAGGTTGAAAGTTTAAAAGCTTTCTTTCGAATCATTTTTTTGACCTGCTTATCTGTCATACCTGTGCTTTTTAATAGAGCAATTTCCTTTAAATCCCTATTGTTCCATACATTAAAAGAACCATAAATGATAAAAGCAAAAAGTAGGCAAAGAAAGAAGCCTGCTCCATATTTTTCTATAGCTAAGTTTACAACACTCTTTGGTGGGATGATTCCTTTTGGATAGACCATCTTATATTCTAAGATATCTTTATTATAAAAAACTCTCCCAATATCTAAAGCGTGGTTCTCTTCAATATTCATTTCAGACAAAACTTCCCTAGTTTTTGTATAAGTATCCCTTATATTTTTATACCAAATTTGGGCTTCTATTTCATCATTTTTTTCAAATAAACCTTTCTTGTCATCACTTTCAGTCAAACCTATAAGCATAGACTCTTCAAATGATTTAGAATAATCATCATAAACTCCAACTACTTTATAAGTTTTATCACGAACAGTTATTTCAGAGCCCAAATCGTACTCTTTACTTTTTATTAAAAATTTCTCTGGAACTAAAATCTCGTTTGAATTATTAGGTTTTCTTCCCTCTTTAATATCAAAACCTATAAGACCAGTAGAATCTCCAAATTCATAGATAGTTGCATTTAAATCTGTCTCTATGATTTTATTAAAAGAAATTTTTTCTATATCCTCATCATTTATTAATTTATCATAAAGTTTCTCGTCAATTTCACTAATTGACACATGGTAGTCTCCAACATTTTTCTTAACATAATTATACTGTTCGGTTCTCATTGCATTAAAGATAAAAATTACAGTTCCTAGTAGAATAACTGCTAAAAGTATTGATATTTTAATAGAAAAACTGTCTTTCTTATTATTTTTTACAGCTCCATCAGCTAGGTCATTAATAATTTTCATAAGTTCCATCTCCTAAGAAATTTAACCTACCATCTACCATTCTATAGACCTTATCACAAGAATTTGCTACTTTTTCATCATGAGTTATTATCATAATTGTAGAATTTAATCTTTTATTTACAAGTCTGAAAAGTCCTGTGATTTCTTCAGAATTTTTTCTATCGAGATTTCCTGTAGGTTCATCTGCTAGAATGATGGCAGGTCTTGTAATCAAACTTCTGGCAATAGCAACTCTTTGTTGCTCACCGCCTGATAATTGTTTTGGATACCTATCAAGCTTTCCTTCTATTCCCAGTATCGATAAAATTTCCTTTAAATATTCTTCATCTGCCTTTTTATTGTCTAACAAAAGAGGAAGTAGGATGTTTTTTCTCACATTAATATTTGGAATCAAATTAAAAAATTGATATACTACGCCTATATTCCTTCTGCGAAAGATTGTCATCTCATCTTTGTTAAACTTGGTAATATTTTTATCTTGAATAATAATATCCCCACTTGTTGGTTTATCAACTCCTGCTAATAGATGAAGCAAGGTAGACTTTCCTGACCCACTATCTCCAATAATGGCGACAAGATCTCCTTTCTCCATTTCAAAATTCACATTTGATAGAGCGTGTACTTCTACTCCACTATTGTAAGTTTTTGTTAAATCTACTGTTTTTACAATATTCATATTTAGTCCTCCTTATCTTTCTTAGATGATATTAGACTTAAGTGACTGGAAAGTGACTAGAAAAAAATGACTGTGCTTTATTTACACAGCCATAATTAAATCAGTTATAAAATCTCAGTTCAAAGGAATTTGATTTTTTCCCCTTATGATATAAAAGCTCTCCATTTTGTCTTTCCATAACAGATTTTGCCATAGGAAGCCCAATCCCATAACCTTTTGAATTTGGATCCAGCTTATAAAAACGTTTAAAAACTTTTTCTAACATTTCACGATCCAAACCTTTAGAAAAATCTTCCACAAAAATACTTTTATATAGATTTGTTTCTTTAAGTTGAATTTCTATATGTCTACCTTCTGTAGCTTCTATACCATTTTTCATCACATTAAATGCTGCTTCATAGGTCCATTTCTTATCGCATATAAAATAAAAGTCATCTCCATAAAGTGGAATTTCAACATTATCATTAATAAAATAATCTTTTAGCTTTTGTATGATATCTTCAATTAATCCTCGAGCAGATATCCTGTCTTTTGTCATTTCTATTGTACCTGAATCAAGGGCTGCAAGTTTTAATAAAATATCAGATAGATTGTAAAGTCTAAGAAGATTGTCCCTAAGTCTAGATATATACTCTTTTGTCGATTCATCTTCTTCGTCTTCTAATAAGTCAAGTAATAATAGAGATCCAGTTAGAGGAGTTTTTATTTGGTGGGCAATGTCTTCAGTATATTCTCTTAAGATCTCTTTGTTTTTTTCAGCATTTTCAGCTATTCTCTTGTTTTCTATAATAATTTTAATAATCTCATCTCTGAGTTTGCCAAATTCATCGTCAATAATTTCGTAATTATCAGAGTTTATGTCAAGTGAATGTAGTAGGTTAAATATATTATTAATCTTATCTTCTAGCTCTTTTTCTTTTTTATTTTCAATATTTCTAAGAATTAGAAATAAAATTACATTTATTAGTAGAAAACCTATGAGTGTTAGAATATCAAATCTTGGACTTAGATAAATTACAAACAAAGACATCAATAAATTTAAAATTAAGACAAGTAAAATATTTTTGTTTTTATTCATTGTCCCACCTATATCCTATCCCTCTAAGAGTTTTTATATGACTGCCATAATCTCCAAGTTTAGATCTGAGTCTTTTTATGGTGACAGTTAGAGTATTGTCATTTACTTCATAAGAATCATAACCCCAAACATAATCTAAAATTCGCTCTCTTAGTAGATTTATATTTTGGTTTTCTAAAAGCATTTCCAATATAGCAAACTCTTTTAAGTTAAGGTCTAATTCTTTTCCATCTATCGAAGCTTGTTTTGATATAAGATCTAAAGATAAATTTTCAAAAGTCAGCTCATTCACTTTTTTAATTTTTCTACTAAAAACATTGTCTATTCTCGCCTTTAGGACAGGGAGAGAAAAAGGTTTTGTAATATAGTCATCTGCTCCTTGGGAAAGACCATTTATAACATATTCATCTTCATTTTTTACAGTAAGCATTATTACAGGAAGGTCGGAAAATCCCCTCAGCCACTTTAAAAAATTAAAGCCTGATCCATCTGGCAGATTGGCATCAAGTAGAATTAAATTAAAATCATTAAAATTAAGATTTTCGGTCAGAGAAAGATTGTTATAAATAATAGTTTCAATATTATGCTTGTTTAAGTAAGTTTTAACAGCAAAAGCAATTGTGCTGTCATCTTCAATTATTAATATCTTTTTCAATGAAATGCTCTCCCTTATATACAGCTTTAAATACATTATACCATTATCACTTATATTAAAAACAGACCCTTTACGGATCTGCTACTTGTTGATATCAATTTCAATTCCAGACTTGAATATTACTTTAAGTTTTTCTTCATATACAACTATCTTCTCCAATAGTTTCCTTACCAATTCTTCATCATAGCTTTCTACTTCTAATTCTTGATTGTCTAAAAACTCTTCTAATTCCATTAGTCTGCTTTGTTCATTCTTCTCTTCTGCCATAGTTAGGAGTATCTTTTCTTTTTCATTTCTTAATTCTTCCACTCTGTCTGCAAGTTCACTATAGTCTTTCTTGGCATTAGCTACTTTTAAAAGTTCTTCTTGAACCTTCAGCATTTCTTTATCTATTTCTTCTATCTGGCCACTTTCATCACCTGTGATAGCTTTTTTAATGTTCTCTTTTATTATTTCTTTTAATTCACTGCTTTCAGATATAAGTTGATTGATGGCTTCCACAACTGCTTCTTGTAGGTCTTCTTCTTTTACAGTTCTTGCATGGCAGGCATCTGGTCCATGGGTTACTCTTGTACAACATCTCCAAACAGTGTATTTTTTTCCTCTGTTGTTCCAAGCAATTCTCCTGTAAATATCCCCACATTTAGAGCAATAGACAATACTTGAAAGGGCGTATTTACTGGAGTAAATTCTTCTTTTCCCTTTGCCACTTATCATATTAGCTCGTCTGTACATTTCTTCTCCAACTCGCATGAAGATTTCTTTAGGTATGATGGCTTCGTGGCTATTTTCTACATAATATTGAGGGGCAATCCCATCATTCTTTATTCTTTTCTTATTCAGAAAATCTACTGTATAGGTTTTTTGCAGAAGAGCGTCTCCCATATATTTTTCATTGGTTAAGATTTGATTTAGATTTGATACATGCCACTTCTTATTTCCTGCTCCATTTACTATCTTATCTTTTTCAAGTCCTTCTTTTATATCTCGTAGGCTTGCTCCTTCTAAATATTCTCTGTATATCCTTTTTACAATTTTTGCTTCTTCAGGAACTATGATAAGTTTTCCGTCTTCGTCTTTTGTATAGCCTAAAAACCTATTATGGTTTACTTGGACTTGGCCTTGTTGAAACCTATATTGAAAGCCTAACTTCACATTTTGAGATAAGGACTGACTTTCCTGTTGTGCAAGAGATGCCATAATGGTAAGGAGAACTTCTCCCTTGGCGTCCATGGTATTGATGTTTTCTTTTTCAAAGTAAACTGGGATATTGTTTTCTTTAAGTTTTCGAATATATTTTAAACAATCCAAGGTATTTCTGGCAAACCTCGATATGGACTTTGTGATGATGTAGTCGATATTTCCTTCCATAGCTTCTTCAATCATTTTGTTAAAGCCATCTCTTTTCTTAGTATAAGTTCCACTAACACCTTCGTCAGAAAATACTCCTGCAAATTCCCAGTCTGGATTTTTCTTAATATAGTTTGTGTAGTGGTCTACTTGAGTGTCATAAGAGGTTGCTTGTTCATCGCTGTCTGTCGATACCCTTGCATAGGCTGCGACTCTAAGTTTCTTCTTTTCTGATTCCTTGATGGAGTTTCCTTTTTTCTTCTTCGCTGGTATAACTATAACCTTACTATTCATCAACTATCACCTCGATTAACCTATACTTAAAACTTGCTCGTTCAAAGGAATCTATAGGTAGAACTCCTTCTTCTTTATATCTAAATTTACAAGGAACTTTAATGATCTCCTCTTCCCTTTCCCAAACTCGTCCCATGGCCACTGCCCTTTCTTTTAGCATTTGACCTGCCTTATCAAAGCTTTCTCTATCTATTATCTTGGGATAGATATCATTTCCTAAGTACTTTTTATTGGTTAGGATTCTTTTTACACTTGAGCTGTTTTTCTTTAAGCCTGCAAGGTCTGCTGACTTTATAAGGGCATTGCCCGCAAGATAGTTTTTAAAGATTTTTCTTATATTCTCCGCTTCTTTTTCTTGAACTTCTAATCTTCCGTCTCTTATAGTATAGCCATAGCATAACCTAGACATCTTCTTTCACTTCCTCTCTTAGTGCAAGTCCACATTTTAAATGAAAATCAAGAGTCTCTCTATTGACAACCTGAATGTGGTCAATGATTTCTTCAAACAAGTCACTTTCAAAGTGATCTAGCATTTTGCTTTTTCCTAAGATTCCTATTAAGTTTTCAAGTTCTCTTATTTCTTCATCATTTCCAAGGATAGCTTTTTTACTTCTTTCCTTTTCTCTGAGTAGATAACCTTCTTCACTTGAAATTTCACTGCTTTCTTTTGCGTAAATACTTGCATCTAAAACTCCTGAGCTTATTAGTTTATTTAGAACCTCTTTTCTTTCCTTTAGTTTTTCTAATCTTTCTTCTATTTTATTTAACTTCTCGACTTCTTCCTTGCTGTCCACTCTTTTTAAGGATTCTAAAAGCGGTGTAAGAATGCAATCTTTTCCAAAGATTAGTTTATTAACTAAAGTTACAAAAGCTAGTTTTATGTCCTTGTCTTTTATAAACTTCATAGAACACTTATTAATATCTTTTAGGTGTTCACTACAAGTCCAAGCTATATATTTTTCTTTGCCATTATAGTGATGTCTTCTCTTAAAGCTTGAACCACACTCTCCACACTTTATTTTCCTCGATAGGCTATATCTATTTTGATATCTTTTAGTATTTTTTCCGTTTCCTTTTGCTATAGCCCTAAGTCTTATTAATTCTTGTACTTTCTCAAAGTCCTCTCTACTTACTATGGCCTCATGGTTATCTATTATCTTATACTGGTCTTCTTCTCCCTTATTCTTGTGTCTCTTATAACTATCATCTGTATAAGTTTTTTGGTAGATGACATCGCCTATATATTTTTCATTCTTTAAGATCCCGTTTATAGTCGAGCCATGCCAGCTTGCTCCTTTTTGTCCTTTAATCTTTCTTTTATTTAAGTCTTCTGCAATTTTATGTGTTCCCTTACCTGAAAGATACTCTTCAAATATTTCTTTTATTATTTTTCCTTCTTCTTCGTTCACTACCATCTTTCCGTCTATGTTCTCATAGCCATAAGGTGGGCTTGATATAATGAAAGTTCCATTTTGAAATCTTTTCTTTATTGACCACTTGTTATTTTCTGAAATAGACCTGGACTCACTTTCTGCAAGGGATGAAAGTATGGATAACATCAACTCGCTTTCCATGGTTCTTGTATCAATATTTTCTTTTTCAAAATAGATACCAATGTTTAAATCAAGGAGTCTTCTTACAATTTCCAAACAGTCCGTTGTGTTTCTTGCAAGCCTAGATATTGATTTGGTTAGGATAAAATCTATCTTCCCATTCTCACAATCTTTTAGCATTTTTAAAAGACCGTCTCTACATTCTTTTTTTGTTCCAGTGATGCCTTCATCAAAGTATAAACCTGCAAAAGTATATGAATTGTTCTCTGCTATCGTCTTTTCGTAGTGTGCTTTTTGCGTTTTAAGACTCACAAGCTGAGCTTCCTCATCTGTCGATACTCTTGCATAGGCAGCAACTCTTAATGTAGATTCTTCTTTTTGATTTGCTTCTATTTTTGTTATCTTTTTCATCGTCTCACCTCTCTTTCTCTTAGTGCTATATTCCCGTACAAGTGAGTATTTATCAAGTCTTATAGCATTAGTTCTGAAAGAATAGGTCTGAATTTTTTAATGTTTTCTCTCCTAATTTTTCTATATTCTTCAAGGCTAATTTCATCTAAAAGAAAAAGGTCTTGGATAAACTTATCCGATAGATAAAAGTTAAGCTCTGCTTTTAAATCCATATCAGTGTATTCAGTTTTTATAACTTCTTTTTCACCTTCAAGCTTCTTTACTTTCATACTCCACCTCCTATATCACAGGCAAAGAAATCAGGTCTATTTTTAACCTTAATTTTCTTTCCTCTATATTCCTTAGGACAAATGGAGTGATTTTGAGTAAGATTTATAGCTGATAAATATGTCGGGAAAAATATATTATGAATATTTTTGAAATTAAAAAAAGACCTATCAGTATTCCAGTATGATTACCAATAGGTCTAAGTATATTATTTAGTTTTAAAGAAATCACCCGTTCTCTAAGGTGGGTCTAAGACTCTCACTACTTTGATACAATTTAATGATTGAATTTTTGAAAAAGATTTTTATCAAAATGCACACCCTCCATTTAAAGAGCGTTAAAATGGAATCTTTGATTTCTTTTGGGGAGTAAAATTCTAACAAATGTTTTGCTATAAAATAGATACTTATCATTACCATTATACTAGAATTTTTTATCACCTTTTATTGTTATAATCTATGATGAAATCACTTATACTATTGATTCTTCTATCATGGGTTATTATTATGATAATTTTATTTTTCTTTATTTTTTTTAAATAATAAATTAGACTCTTTACTGTACTAAAGTCCAAAAAGTTTGTTGGTTCATCTAATAATAATATTTCACTAGGTTTAGATAATGCGTTTATTAAAGATAGTTTTTTATTTTCGCCTTCTGATAATACATTATTTATATTAAGACCTACTCGTAAAGAATCCTTTAGATTAAAAAGAGTCCTTATTTTAATAGATTTTTGTTTATCTATACTAAGTATGTTGCATATTTCTACGTTTTCTCCAAAATCATATAAAGGAAGTTCATTTTGTAAATCTATTGAAATTCTCTTCTTTAGTAAATAATTCATATCTATTTTTTTTATATCACAGCTGTTTATTTTTATTACCCCTTCATAATCTCTTAATAAACCTGAAATTATTTTGAATAAAGTCGATTTACCGCTGCCATTAGGACCATTGATTATATATATCATACCTTTTTAAAATTATACGAAAAATCATTTATTATTAAATTGTCATCCACTTTATAAGATAAATTCTTTACTGTTAAGCTGTTTATTGAATCTGACATTTGCTTTAATTCTTTATTCATGTTTCCTTCATCTGAAATGTTATCAATAATTTCATCTAAACTTCTGACATGAACTAAGCATACATTCCAATCTCTCAAAAGGTCCATGATTGAATCCATATATCTTAATAGTTGACTTGAGAATGTAATAATCATTGTGAACATCCCGATAGTAATTTCACCATTTATCATAAAATACCCTAATAATAGTATATATACAATTCTAAATATATTACTCGTTAAACTTGAAACAAAAATATAGATATTTTCATATTTTATTTGTTTGCTTTTATTTTGTTTAAAAACCTTTTTCTCATTATCTAAATCAATTAAAACCTTATTTTTGAGAGCATTTAATTTTATATACTCTATTGTGTTAATAAGCTTGAAATATATAGAAAAATATTTTTCATCTGATTTTTTATTTTTTATAACCGCATTCTTTAATTTATTTCTAAAAAAATAATTAATCAAAGCATATATTGGTGCTATAAGAAATAATAATAATGACAATTCTTTGTTAGAGCGATATATTGTAAATACTATTAAACATATGCTAAACAAATTTGTGAATACAACGCTTATAAATGTTATGATGAACTTTGATATGTATTGAATGCTTGTTGTTAACCTTTTTACTAACTCTTCCTTAATAAGTTTTTTAGTTATTTCATAATTTGAGTCTAAGTATCTTATTAACAATTTTTCATTAAGATAAGTATCTAACTCAAATTTTATCATCTCTTGTAAATAATTTTTTAAATAACTTAATAAATGTGATATTAATATTATTGGTAGAACTTCCTCCACAAACTTCAAAGAATACTTAAAATGTTTATATATTGAAAGTTCATCAATAAATACCCCCATTTTTTGAGGAATAATTATCAATGTAATAGAAAAAATAATTGTCAGAAATATATAAATGCAGAACACATTTTTATGTTTTTTGAAAAATTCAATTAATACTGATTTCACTTATTCCACCTAAATTTTAATACATATTAGCAAATAAAATTTCTTTTTCAAATTCATCTAATTTAGAGTAAACTTTTATTGCATTAGTTATCTTTGTCCTAGTTAACTTGCAAAATGGAGAATTGCTTGAATCATAATCCTTAAATATTATATTGCTATGATAGCACCCTCCAGAACATGTTGAATAAGCAATACATTCACTGCACTTATACTTTGTATTGTATTTATTATCATATTTAGAATAATCAGTAATTGGTTTATTATTACCTCCAAGATCTTTGTCTAAAAATCTTTGGCATGGAATGATTTTAATTTCTGGTGTAATTGCTATTAAACTTACTCCTGCTCCACAATGTCTTTCTTGCCTAATTGATAAATGTATTGATATTAATTGCTTTACTATGTCTTTAAATGAACAACATTTTCTATAATCTTTTTCATTCAAGCATTGTAAAAAATAATTATAATAATTTTTAATTTCTTCATTTAAAATCGCATAGTTCCTCATTTCTATCCTTTCATAAGACTCGGACTGTGCAATAGACTTAAATCCCAATTTATATAAATGTTTATGATTTTCTATTAAGTCCATGTTGCTGTCTGTGATAGTTACTCTAGCAATCATATTAAAATTTTTGAGTAATTTAATATTTGATATTATGTAATTGTATGCTCCATCCCCTAAAATGGTTTTTCTATTTATATTTGTTTTCAGTGCATTACCATCAATAGATATTGTTATAGTGAATTTATTTTCTTCTAAAAATTGAACTATTTTAGAATTTAGCAAAGTAGCATTAGTTGTTATGCTATAAAAAAATCTATTTTTTAAAGTATTATCTAATTTTATAGATTCAACTACTTTTTTAATCATATTAAAGTTTAAAAGAGGTTCTCCACCAAAAAATATTAATGTACAATGTTCTTCAATTGGCAGTTTTTTTAATAAGCCTATAAAAGAAGATAAATTTTTTTCGTTAAGAAAAATATTGTCATGATCTCCTTGATTTTTGCTTTCATAACAATATGTGCATCTTAAGTTGCAACTATATGTCATGAATAAAGTAATTGCTTTTATTTTAGATTCATAATTATTTAATTTGGATTTATATTCTTTTAATGAGCTTTCATTCTCTGTATCAATATCGACCAATGAACTTTCAATAAAATTATCTGAACTTTCTTTCAAGTAATCCCTTTTTTCTAAAAAATCGTAAACTTCTAAATCGGTTTTCATTAAGACATTCTTTAGATTTAAGTATATCAAACAATTATTGTTATTCTTTCCATAATAAATAGAGTTTATTTTTTTCATAATTTTGAATATCTCCTAAAAAAATCTTAATTTTTATAGTACTTATAACAAACATCACATGAATCAATATAATTATTTTTAAATCTAGTTGCATTGTAATACTTATTTAATTCATTAATATTTGGACAAATACGTGTGCAGTTGCTTATTAAATCTCTAAATTTTGTTTCAAAAAAAATTCCCAGCACATCTAGAATCTTCCATCGCAAAAATTGATCCACATGGATAAATATTTCCATTATAATCTATTATTATTATATTTCCTTCTGGGCATTCAATCTTAATTTCATCATCGTATATGAAATCAATATCATTAAAACATATTGAGGCTCTTCCAACTTTATAACATGGATGAATAAATACTCCTGTTGATATTAGCTCCTTCTTCAATTGAGTAAGTAATATTCCTATATTGTCGTTTTTTAAAATAGTTGTACCTACCACAACTTTTAATCCTATTTTCTTACTTTCATTAAGAATATTTTTAATATTATTTATACTAATATTTTCTAAATGATATTTATCAATGCTTATTTTTAATGCCACTAAACTATTTTTTGCTAATCTTTCTAAAATTTCTCTTGTTTTTTCTTTATTAATTGCCCAAAATCCATTAGTTGTTATATTGAATATACATTCCTCTCTAAAATGGTTCATGATTTCTTCAATTTCTTCTAAATATATAAATGGTTCTCCTCCAGATATCCCTATATATCTTATTTCATTGTCTATAGCAGCATTAATGAATTTAATAGCATCATCTTTATCCATTTTTTCATTACGCTTTGGAGAGCAGCAAAAACAACATATCGGACATTTTTCTGTACATTTTCTTGTATAAAGTAATCCTAAACACTTATAATTCATATTTTCTCCTCCACAAAAAAAATATTATGGCTAAAATAATTAAAAATTCAAACACATATATTAAATAATATGTTTGAAAATATTCTATATAGTCAGATATATTAAGATACACGTTTAAAATAGGTAGTCTATAAAAAATTATAGAATGAGTTTTTCCTCTACCAGGAATTGGATATGTTAATAACATAAGACCAATAAAGGATCCTATAATTGCACTTATCTTATTGTTAGAAAAAGTAGCCATTAGACCGCTTAATTTCGTAGTTATTGCCATTCCTACTAAGAGGTCTATATTATATAAAAACATTCTTAGCCATGAATTAAAAACTATATTATCATTTAAAATTACAGAACCTCTAGAATCAAAAATCTGATAGGCTTCTAAGACTTTTGTAAAATAGCCAAAACAAAAAATTACAAACATATCAAATATCAAAATAGTTAAAACAAATATATATGCTGATAATAATTTATTAGCTATGACCTTTATAATACTTCCATACTTAATAACCTGATAATCTAAAGTCCCTTTTATATATTCATCAGAAAGAATCTCCCCAATTATTATATATATTAATATATTAAAGAAAAGAACTACATTATATAAGTCTAAACTAACGTTGAAGTAAAAATCAAAAAAGTTAGTCTTATTATATTCTTTAAGGATGAAAATAAATAATAGTAGTACATTTAAGAAGATTAGGACCTTTACAGTCTTCAGTTTTTTAATCTTTTTCAATTCTTTAATCAACATGGTCTTCCTCCAGTAAGCTGAAATAGAATTCTTCTAAACTTCTTTTATTACTATGAACTTCAACTATCTTAATTTTATTGATTAATAACTTATATAAAATATCATTCAGTAAATTTAGGTTATAGTCTTTTATTTTTAGTATATTTGCCTCTATAAAAATAGTCTTATTTAAACTATCTGCAAATATTGTTTTACAAATACTTTCTTCTAGTTTTTTTTCAGTTATAATCACATATTCCTGATCCAAATTAGACAAACTTCCCTCATATAATATTTTACCTTTACTAAAAATGATTAACTTATCTACAACTTTTTCAACTTCTGATAATATATGACTTGTTACTATTACAATTTTATTCTCTTTTTTTGCTAAATCAATTATTATGTTTCTTACATCATAAATCCCTTTTGCATCTAAGCCATTTAATGGCTCATCTAAAATAATAATTGGTCTATCGCCTATCAAGGCTAAAGCAACACCCAACCTTTGCTTCATTCCTAGAGAATATTCTTTTACTTTTCTCTTAGAATCTAATTCACTTAAGCCAACTAAATCTAATAAGTCGATTATTTCTTTTTCATTATATTTATCTTGAAAAAATTCTAGATTTTCTCTTCCAGTTAGGTATTCATAATAGGAAGCTCCATCTATTAAAGCTCCAAAATAATTACTTTCTTTATTTATAGAGTTTGAAATTAGAATCTCTCCCTTGTCTGGCTTAGATAAACCTATTATTATTCGTAATAGTGTCGATTTTCCAGCGCCATTCGGTCCTATAACTCCAAATACTTCTCCACTTTTAGCTTCAAAATTTATATTTTCTAACACCTTAATGCTTTTAAAACTTTTCTCTACACCAGAAACATTAATTTTCATATACTAATCCTCCTCTAATAAGTAACCGAGCCCACTATTTAGTATTTTAGATAAAAACATTAAACTTTTTTCAAAATCTAAAATAGACTTTGTACAGAAATTTTTACTAGTTTCATAAAAATCATGGTTATATATTAGATTCTCATATGGGCATCCATTTCCACAATAAAGCTGTATAAAACACTTAGAACATTTTTCAATATCCCATCCTATCAATGAAACATCATTTTTTTTAATGTTATGAATTCTTTTTAAAAGAAATTCTTTTTTTCCAATTCCCCTATAACAACTATATAAATCGCCCTCTGCGGAAGAAATAAGACCATGATTTCGTCTAGCAAAACAATTTACAGAAAATTCTTTACTATATATTTTTTTAGCTAAATCATAAATATTACAATATATCTTATTCCTATTATTTTTTAAATTATCAAACGTAACTTTTGATAATTTATCTAATTGTAATTTATAATCAATAAAATCTTTTTCGTCATATATAACGTCCTCATCAAACACTAAATTGCTGTATACTCTATTTATCCCTTTGCTCCATAAGTAGTTTACTGAATCAAACAAATACTTGATATCTTTTTTATTAACTGTTATCTGAGCAGAAAGTTTCTCTACACAATTTGAAAATTTATAATAATTACTCAGCACACTATCAAAACTTTTTCCAATGCCTTTGTAAGGTCTATTTTTGTTGTGTATAAAATACAATCAATCTATACTAACGCTTATCTCGAAGTTATTGTTGCTAAGTAAATTTCTTATTTTATTATTGAATATACTACCATTTGTAGTTACAATGTATTTTGTTTTTCTTTTTACTCTTTCAATTGTATTTAAATATGAAATAACTTTATCAATTAACTCGATATTTAAAAAAGGCTCCCCACCAAAAAAATTTACATAATATGTTTTTGCCTTAGGATTTATGTTCTTAACCCAATAATCTATTAGAATTTTAGCAATTTTCCAATCCATAACACATTCTTTTCTACCATAACTTCCACCACCACCAAAGCAGTAAATACAATCAAAATTACATTTCCCAGAAACATTTATACTTAATGATGAATATTTTTCTACTTTATTTAATTTTTTATAAATTAAATCCAAATTTCCTGATATATTGTTTCTATTTTCAAATATCGATTTTATTTCACCTATATCAAAATCTTTATCTATAATTTTTATATTCTTCATTGCTGCAATAAACTCTTCATCATTTATAAAATAATAATCTCTATCCATATAAAATTGCAAGAGTTTTGCTGTTTTTTCGTCTAAAAAATACAAATCTCCATTCGAACCATCAAAAAGTATGTTGTTATCTACATCCCTAATTAATCTAATCTGTTCATAACTCTTAGTTATCATAATAAGAATTCTCCTTTTAAATCATGTTTAAATGTTATTATATTAATCATACTTAAACATATTGAAAAAAATACCAGTCCTGTTGCTAAATCTCCAAACTGCAAAAATTTAAGACTTCTCCAAGTATATTCAGAATTAAATGGTAAATATTTATAAAAATTATTAGAAATTTTACTAAATAAAAACATAAAATATTCAATAGCATTAATAGTAAAAATCGAAATTATTGTCAGCAGAGCTGACTTTAAATAGTTTTTATTAAAGTTAATATAGAAAATAAACATTTCTAATATAAATATGGATCCTAAAATTTGATTTAAGTATAAGGTTAAAATATTATAAAAAGCACATCTTTGCTCAAAAACTACTTCAGTATCTATAACCCAAAAAGAAAGATCCATACTGTCTACTTGTATGTTAGTTTGAATGATAAGTGCTATTAAAAATTGTATGCCATACGAAACAACTATATATATTATGCATATTAATGTTTTGTATATATATCTTTCTATGTGGTCATTTTTATATAATTTCAAAGCGAACTCTATGTTATTCTCATATTCTATGGAAAATATACGTCCAATAACTAGTGACACTATTATTGGTATATAAAAATTTCCATTTATAGTTAATGTCCTTATTAATATAAAATTATTAACTATACTATCATGAGTAGAATAAGAAATAGACAAAGCTACGATAATTGTCCATATAACTTGAAATAATAAAAAAATAAATAATATCTTAATATTGAAAAATTTTATTAATTCAAACTTTAAGCATTTTTTCACTGATTCCCTCCTTCAAAAATAAAGAGAATGTAAGTGTTAAATACTACAAACATTCTCTTTAAAACCATACCTATCTATATTTTCAGTTACGCAATATTAAAATTATAAGATGTTTGCCAAAACAAAGCTATATTAAGTAATTTTTAAAAGCTTTAGTGATATTTTGGATTACAAACTCCATCATACCAAGCACAAACATCGTCTGCCCCACATAAAACGAAGCCTTTTCCATTCACTTCATTTTTTGTTCCATTCACTTTTTTAATTTGTTGAATTGGTGTTTAACTTGCACAGATATCTGAATAGGCTGTGTTTAAAAGCCCTATTAAGAAAACAAATTGAATAGTTTCAAAGAATAAACTAGCCTATGGAATTATTAATTTTTCTGCTTTATAGAACTCTCCTGTTAACACCTTATGGTCAATCGTCATCCACTAAATTTATACTATCATAATTATATCTTAATGTCAACTATAGTTGATGTTAAGATATAAAAAAATAGAAATTTAATTTTAAATATTCCATAATTAAATCTCTACTTTTAAGTTTTTATTCTATTTATAATAAAACAGCATGTCAACTGTCGTACACAAAATATTAGCACAGTCAAAAGCAATTTTTATTGTAGGAAGTTTTTTACAATTTTCTATTTCACTTACATATTGTCTACTTACATTTAACTTATCTGCTAATTGTTGTTGAGTAATGCCTTGTTTTTGTCTATAACATTTTATATTATTTCCCAAATACTTATTCTCCTTCCTCCTTAATAATTAGATTATAATGTTTTTTATACCTTTTGTCAACTTTTGTTATTATGAAATAAACAAAATCATATTAATTCATTTACTCTTCTCTGAACTTCGTAATAATCATATCCCGCTTGTCTCAATCTCCTTTTTCTTTCTTCTCCATTACCCCAATCTCCTCTAATTACTTCTTTTGCCAATTGCTCGATTGTCTTTCCTGCTGGATAAACTATCTTTCCATTTAGATCAAAAACTTTTAGCCCAAATCTATTAGCACATCTTTTAGCATTAGCTAAGTTTCTAAAAGCACCTTTTTGACTTTTAGCATCTGACCAAGATTTCCTAACTCTATATAGTCTACTTGATGTTTTGTTTGTAGGACTTCCACCTCTTAATCTTTTATTGACTTCATTTGCAATATAAGGAAATTTACTTCCAAGATATGGTCCAGGACAGTTTGTGTTAGAATACCATTCATGTTTTTGTAAGACTCCATCTTTTCCACCTGTATAGGTACATGGATAGATGCCATTTCTTATACAGATGTCGGTGACTAATTTTATTAATGTTTCTAAGACTTGATCAGATACTGGCCAAGAACCTCCGTTACTTGAATTTGCCGTTTCAATAGTAACAGCCCTATTATCACACCAAGCAGATGATGTACACCAAGACCTATTCTGTTCATCCACACATAATATTACCTTATTATCCTTACCTATTCCATAATTGCATGATGCTTGCCTTGACCTTGGTTTAAATATTTGTCCTATAGTTGCAGCATTGATTGCTCCTGCTGTATGGTGAATGGCTATTTTAGTAATATGTTGATTCCTTCTCCCACTATGGTTTGGGCTGTAATTTACCATATTTACGAGTGGACTATTGCTCATCTTTATCCTCCTTAAATTGTTTAAGCATTGTTTTTAATTGGTCGGGTACAGGTAGTCCTATAGATGCTGAATTTTCTAAAATGGAAAGTCCCTCATTTGCTATATAAAAAAAGATGATGGCTGTTCTTATCATTGTTCCATCACCTTTAATTAAATATGCATCGCACAGGTTTCCTATCCCTACAACTATAAATATCATTATTTTTTTAGCTATCCCTTTAAATCCTATGGATGAGGACAGCTTTCTTTCGACTCCTGCTCTTAAAACTCCTGTTAGATAGTCAGCAATTACAAAAGCAAGTAGTGTGTAGATAAAAGCATCTACACTTCCAAGATAAAATCCCAACCAACCTCCGATAGCTGTAAAACATACTTTTAATATTTCTAAAAACTTATTCATTTTATTCCTCCTCTGTTAGTGTGTAAGTTATTTTCATTGTCTTATCTGCCGTTTTTAATATTGGACTTGATAGGTTATTAATTGTTCCAAGGTATGGGGTATGAAGGAATAGAAGCTTATAAAACGAATTTTCATATCCTCCATAACCAAGCATTAAAGGCCCTAACTGAATAGGTGTAGACATTAAATACGGAATACTTCTACCTTCGTACTCTGTTTTGTCATCTCTACGAATAATTTCGTCATTCTTATTTATTGAAAATTTATGTCCTAGAATATAGTCTCCCCAATTAAATAAATACATATATTCACCAGAATAAGTAATTCTTTGAATATCATATTCCAAATCAAATTTGCTAATATCAACAGGATTATTAATGTTAATCTTGTATAACAAGTTGTCATCATTTCCAGCACCAATAGCATATAGATAGCCGTCCTTTATACAACTATATGCTCTCCTTTCGCAATAACTAGAATCTTGGTCCTTATAATCTCCAAGTTTATATAAGCTAATGTCATTTAAAGACCATTCATCCACAGTAGTAGAATAATCTTTTTTGGAAATCTTCATCCTTATTAACTTATTGTACTTAGTCCCAAATCCATACCAATAACCATCTGATCCATTATAAAAACAAGTTTCTTTCCAATAATATACTTTTTCAAAAAACTCCTTTGCATCTATAATCGTTCTTTCTTTTTGATAATTCCCCTTTGTATATACAGGATCATTTAAGCCAATATCTGTTATCGACTCTCTAAGTTTAACGATGTCTATCGATGTCTTGTTTTTAGGCCAGATTGATATGATGGTACTGTTTTCAATATCGTATTCCACACAACCTTGGTAAATATCAGTAATACTTCTATCAGAATTCATTTTTGTTTTATTTAAAAGTAGGAACGGGTCTCTTCCGTGCGTATCTCCATAGAAATATTTCCCTCCTCTATAATGGGTCAACGCCAGTGACGATATTCTTCCATTAGCTTGCGATGTAGAAAAATCCCATACAAATTTATATCCATTTTCTATAGGGGTAGATTCTGTTAAGTTAGCCGACCCTCTTTTTGATGCGTCTGTTGAATTAACATCATTTGAAGCATATCCAATAATCTTATTATCTGATGGAGGAATAATTTTATTAGGATCTTCATCAAGAGTGTTTTCAAATAACAAGATTCCACCATAGCACTTATTGGCAATTGGAAAAATCTCTTCGTGAAATTTTGTAATGAGTTCCTCTCCGACTGGATACATAAGGCCCGATGGATTCAGTCTTAATAAATCTGGTACTGCATTCGTTATTAAGTTTTCATCTTCATATATCTCCTTCCTATTTGTCCTCACATCAGTTAGTTCGATGACTGATTTACCCTTGAGCATTTCCTTCCCCCTTGTCTTTAAATTCTGTAGTAATTTCTTCTTTATATTTTCCAAGCACCAATCCTTGGTATTTAAATCTTCCTACCTTTTCATTAAATACTAGTGGTCTTGGAACTTGTCTTTCGACTTTGTACTCAGCTTTCAATTTCCTAAGTAAGAATGAATGACTAAGTTCTATTATCTTCCAGGATTCATCAATCTTAAGCTTCCCATCCCAAGCCTCTGTAGAACCTAGAGATTGACCAGATATTGCTGCGATAGCATTATCTTTACCTATCATTGCTTGTCCTGATTCAAGCCTAATTAATACTGAAAAGTTGTTCATCGTCTTTTCTTGAAGTTTAGTTAATGGGTAAAAAAGATTTAGAATGTGGTCACCACTTAGATAGGTTTCTTTTGGAATGTGGTGTTCTATTTTTGTATCATTAAAAATATAAGTAATAACAAGCCTTGTTGGTATTTCTATATTTTCAATAAAGTCTAATTCCTCTATTTCTTCTTTTTCTTCATACTTTGGAGGATCATAGGGTTTTCCTTCTTCATTTAAAACCTCTACTTGTTTCTTGACTTTCCTTGATATTTTTCTACTTTTTTCTTCAGTATCACAAATTATATTCAACAAAATAGACGCATTAAAAATTGCCTCCGTTTCTTTATTGGAGGCAAATTCTATACGAATTATTGGTGTATCTGTTGTAGAAAGATTAAAGGCAGAATAATTGGAATAGGCATGAACTACTAACTTTTCAGATTCAATCTGATTTAAAAGTCCGACTATATTTTTATCATTCTTACTTTTAGCCTTTGATAGGTATGGATTCTTTCCAACTCCTAAAATTCTGTGCTTACCATTTATCTTGTATTCTATGTCAGTGATAAGTCCTTCAATCTTTTCTTCTTCGTAAGAAATAGCTATTCTATCTCCAACATCAAGGCTGGGATCTCCTATAGTTACCATGTCAAAAGGTGTATGATGAATCTTACAAATTTCAGTAAGAAGTGCCTCACACATTCTTTTTCTTTTTTCTGGAAGTCCTAACTGCATCAGTGGATTTATTCCAAGATTCATAGTTAGTCCATCATCATTTTCTAAAGAGTAATATTCAGCTATTTTAGTCTTTGCATTTGTTGAGTTGATAGCCGTATATCTTGTCTTGAAATCTGATACAGATGAAGAAAATCTTTCTCTCGTTTTAATTTCAGTTGATATACTTTCTGCATACTTTTTTAAAACCAATTTACCATCACGAGAGACCTGTGCAAAAGCACCAAGGGTCGATGCTATATAGTGAATAAAATCTCTATAGGTTTCTATATCATGATCTTGATAAATAGCTAAGACTTCTTCTCCATTTACAAAAGCCTTTACCTCATCTTCTGTCATGCCTAGTTCTACCTTGCACTTCTCACATGATAATGTAAGTAATTCAAAGGCTGTACCAAAGGTATCTGTCACTGGGAAGTTCTTATCAAACCTAAGCATATAGTCATAGCCTTTTAGTTCTAAAATCTTCTTAGACCTATTTGCCTCAGTAACATCAAAGATGCCCATTGGTATGGTCTCTATCTTTTTGTTTTCTAATTCTTGATGGTAAAAAAGTTCTAGCTTTGAATCCTCTAGAGAATACCTATCAATATTTGAAAAAAGGCTAATTCCAAACTCTCCAGCATAAACTGTACCTATTTCAAGTTCAGAAGATCCAGAGCAGGAACGATGGATGTACCCAGACCCTTTTAAAATATCTTCATTTGTAAAAGGAATAATGGTTCCATCTTTTAAGATGATGTTTCCCGTCCAGTAAAATTTACGAGAGTTCTTTTTGATTGCTGTTTTATATTCATTACTTGTTGAGAACAACTTATCACCTCCATTTCTCTACATTAGTCGCTTTTTGACAAATCAAAGATTTGAAACAAAGCGACATCTGACCTACCATCAAAATCATAGATTTTGGGTTAGGTCATTAGTATTCCTCCAATGAAAAAGATACTTCCCACAATCCTTTATAAGAAGTATCTTTTATTAGTTTGACTTGGAACTTATCTATATACATTTGTGTCTCTTTTAGTTCCAATGTTTCTGTATCTAAGTATTTAACTTTAAGATTAGACTTATTGGCAAAACTACTCAATGTCTTTACAAGTTTAGGGCTACAAGAAAAATCTACAGAAATACTTGCTACTTTGTTTCTAACAACATCCCTTTGAATAGTTCCTGCCTCAGTCTCTCCTCCAGTATCTGCTTCTATATCTCTAAACTCCAAATCATAAGAATTTGGTAGAGGTAGGTCTACTCCTTCAATAATTAAATATGATTGATATTTCATTACCTACCTCCACTTCTTAAATTCTTACGCATTGACGCATTGACAATAACTTCATCAAGGAGTGTACCTCCAAGATAAACTGGTATAACTATATCTCCTGAATTTTCAGATTTTAAATTGATGTTTGCAAGTGCATCGGATATTTGTCTTCCTATATCAATACCATTTACAACAGATTTTTTATCATGTCCTCCAATATCTAGAGATGATATATTGGGACTTAAAACCATATCGCCTGCCACATTTTTCATAGAGGATTGAACCAATCTTCTGCTTTTTTCTATTCCATTAGATAAGCCTTCCATAAAGTCTGGCATCCAAGACTCATAGTCAGTTAAAGGTCCAACATCTGGAACAGAGAAGTGCAGGTAAGACCTAATAGTTGATGCTACATTCGATACTGCAGATGTAACGTTACTAATTGCACTTCTAATCCCTCTTGCTATTCCGTTAATCATATCGGCTCCCCATGTATAAGCTTGGGATGCCAAATTCTTAATGTGGTTAACTGCATTGTTAAATCCATTTCTAATAGTGGACTGAATATTTGACATGGTCGATGAAATGCTTGATCTCATCGAATTAAATGCAGACGATACTGCTGACTTTGCAGTATTTACTGCAGAGGAAATAGTCGACTTTATGGAATTCCAAGCAGATGCAATAAAGGTCTTAATATTATTCATTGTTGATGAGATAAAAGTCTTTATCCCATTCCAGATTGATTCAAGGACTGTCTTAATGGAAGTCAAGATAGTTTCAATAGTCGTCTTTATATTGGTCCAGGATGTAGAAATAAATGTTCCAATTGCAGTAATGACTGTTGTTAAAAACTCTTTTAGTCCATTCCAAATGGTCTCCACTTTTACCTTTATAGCATCAAGAACTGTTGAAATTAAAGTCTTAATACCTTCCCAAGTAGTTTTTATAA